>Ga0247781_1000034_pt1 | contig 36596 bp, 39 predicted proteins | sample UWRJL184509B5_FD_179922 | JGI IMG/M metagenome (GOLD analysis project Ga0247781, IMG submission 179922) | Plant litter microbial communities from Arlington Agricultural Research Station in Wisconsin, United States - UWRJ-L184-509B-5 | ecosystem: Environmental > Terrestrial > Plant litter >...
CGGCGTTGATGATCGGGCTCGCCGTGCTGCTGCACCGGATGCTGCCGGTGCGTTCGCCGGACCACACCGCGGGCTACCGGTCGCTGCTGCGCTCGGTCGGCACGCTGGCCCGCCAGGAGCCGGCGCTGCGTCGACGCGCCCTCACCCAGGCCACGATGTTCGGCGCGTTCACCGCCTTCTGGACGGCGATCGGCTACGAGCTGATCGACGAGCACGGCTTCAGCCAGGCCCAGATCGCGGTCTTCGCCCTGATCGGCGCGGGCGGCGCGCTGGCCGCGCCGGTGGCCGGCAAGATCGCCGACCGCGGCTACGGATGCGCCGCCAGCGGGGCCGCCCTCGCGCTGGCGTCCCTGATGGCGGTGGTCGCCGCGGCCGGTCACCGCAGCGTCGTCGTGCTCGCGATCGCCGGTGTCCTGCTCGACTTCGCTGTCCAGGGCCACCAGGTGATGAGCCAGCACGAGATCTACGCCCTGCGCGGCGACGCCCGGGCCCGCCTCAACACGGTCTTCATGACCACCGTCTTCACCGGTGGCGCCATCGCTTCGGCCCTGACCGGCGCGCTGCACCACCGTTTCGGCTGGACCGGTGCCTGCGTACTCGCCGCGGTGTTGCCCTTGATCGGTCTGGCCGTCTGGTCGACCGGCCTGCGCTCGTCCCGTCCCGCGGTTGTCTCCGGCTGATGTGCAACCGCCGCCGGGTCGGGTTCGTCAACAGGGTGTGAGACGAGACGGAGGCTCGGGCAGGACCGAGCGGGACGAGCAGTTCCACGATTTCGTGGTGAGCCGGCGAGCTCGCCTTCTGCATGCGGCGACCCTGTTGACCGCAGGCGATACGCACCTTGCCGAAGACCTCGTCCAAGCGGCGCTGACGAAGCTCTACGTCGCCTGGCCTGCCTTCCAGCGGGCCGACAACCCCGACGGCTATCTGCGCCGCGTGCTGGTAAACGCGTTGATCGACGAGAAACGGCGGGTGTGGCGGCGCCGGGAGCAGACCATGGCGGTGCTCCCCGACGTCGTGGGTGAGACGTCCGCCGGCGCCGGAGCCGCCGGGGAGGCCGTCAAGCAGGCCCTCCGTCAACTGCCGCCCCGCATGCGCGCGGCCGTGGTGTTCCGCTACTTCTACGACCTCGACGTGGCCTCGACGGCAGCCGCGCTGAGCTGCTCGGAAGGCAACGTGAAGAGCCAGACGGCCAGGGGCCTGGATCGTCTCCGCACCGCACTGCGCAGTGCTCAGCCCACTTTTCTCAGCCAGGGAGTCACCTCATGACCGACCTTCGTGACCTTTTCCACGAGATCGCCGGTCCGATCCCGGCCGCCCACGCTTCCGCCGCCGAGCAGGCCGACGCCGACCTCGCCCGCGGCCGCCGGGCCCTGCGCCGTCGCCGTACGGTCCAGACGATCGCCGGCTCCGCGTTCGGCGTCGCCGCACTGGCCGCCGCCATCGCGTTCACCGGGGCACCTTCCGCGCCGGCCGACAACGCGACCGTGAGCGCCCCGACCGTCCAACTCGTCGCCTACAAGGGCGAGCAGCCCGCGGGTTTCACCGTCGACAAGGTCCCGGACGGCTGGTTCATCCAGTCCAGCAAGATCGGCTACCTGGTGCTCGCCCCCGACAAGGCGAAGAACGTCGATCCGGCGGCCGGGCCCCTCGCCGACCCGGACGTGTTCGAAGAAAAGATCACCATCATGCTCGAGTCGAAGGACCAGAACGGTCCGAGCCGCGCGGGCAAGGCGGTCCAGGTCGGTGACCAGGACGGCGTCCTGGTCACGAGCCTCGGCACCGAGAACGGCCGGGAACTCTGGGTCAAGGAGCCCGCCGGCATCTCGATGATCGTCCAGGTCTGGGACGGCATCGGCCTGACCGAGTCGCAGATCGTCGAGCTGGGCGCCGGCGTCCACGTCCAGAAGGACGCGCTGCGCGGCGTCGGCTGATCCTTTCCCTGCTGATCGGACGGGCCGGGGTGGAGCGTTCGAGGGATATCTCGGTGTCCTCGTGCGCAATAAACTGCGCTCGTTCAGGTGCCGGGTGACGGGAGAGTCCACATGGTCCAGGCGGGCTCGGTCCGTGGGGCGGGCGTGTCTTGACCTCGATGGACGGTCCGCCGGAGGGGTCCGGTGGGAGGCGGCCCACGCCGCTCTGGCAAGCGCGGATCAAGAATCGTCGCGGCGACGTGCTGGGCGCGGGCGTCCTCGTCACCGAGCGCCACGTGGTCACCTGCGCCCACGTCCTGAACGACAAGGCGAACGCCACCGATCCCGCGCCGACCGAGACCTTCGACGTCGACTTCCCGCGGGCCGCCGGACCGAGCTCCCGCACGGCCACGGTGGTCCGCGGTGGCTGGTTTCCCAGGCTCGACGATCGCCGGGACGTCGCGATCCTGGAGTTCGATCAGCCGCTGCCCCGGGGCCTGGATCCGGCGCGGCTGAGCGACGGCCGCAGCAGTGGCGGGAACAGCGTGCGGGTCCTCGGTTATCCGGGCGATCTCGACACCGGGTTCTGGTCCTCCGGGCGGGTCGAGGACACCGTCGGACCGTACGGTGAACGGGTCCAGGTGAGTGGCGACCCGACCACGCCGAACGGGCGGATCGAGCCGGGCTACAGCGGTGGCGGCGTCATCGACGAGTCGACCGGCCGCGTCATCGGCATCATCGTCACGGCGTACCTCAGGACCGAGAGGTACGCCGCGTTCATGATTCCCATCCAGGCCATCGGGGATCTGTGGCAGCCGCTCCGGGACCTCATCGAGGAGCCGGCCGCCGCCCAGGACCTGCTCGGGCGGGAAGTGCTCGACGCCATCGCGGTCGAGCTGGGGCGGGTGAACCGGCTCGACTCGCAGGCCGACCGCCGCCGGATCGTCGCGCTGCTGCCCGGCATCGTCCAGGAACTTCTCCGCGACCCCGCGACGGTGACGGAGCTGGTCGACGCCTGCCGCCGCCGGCCGCACATGCGCCTGCTCCTCGATCTCGCCCGATACTTCCAGGGCCGGGACGGCTGGCCCGCGAGCCTCGACGAGCTCGCTGAACTGCACAGACTCGGGTCCGCCGACACGTCCGCCCGCCGACCGGACTGGACCGAGCGCGGGCGGGCCGAGCTGCGAGCGGCGCTGCTGCTCTTCCCGGACTTCCGGAACGCCGAGAGTCGCCACCTGCTGCTCGACCTGTTCGGCCTGCGCGTCTGGGAGAGGCACAACGAGCGCATCCGGTTCGACAAGTCCGACGACGTCGCCGAGGACGTGGCCGCGCTGATCCGGGCCTGCCAGCCGATCGTGGGTTCGCTGCAACTGGTGGTCGAGACATTCGCCGTGGGCTATCAGGGGCGCCCCGAGCTGCGCCGGCTGCTGACCGTCGTGCAGGCCCTGGACCGCCGGTCCCTGCTGACCGCGGCGGAACGCGGGCGCCTGGTCACGGCGCTGTCCCGTACGCCGGAGAACCTGCTGACCGAGGCGCACCGCCGGGCTGAGCCGCCGCTGCGGACGGGGGATCGGCCTCCGCGCGAGATCGCCCCGCTGGTTCGGCACCTCGAGAGCTACCTGCACGATCCGGCCACCCTCCCGCCGATCTTCACCTTCGTGGAGTACGTCGCCACCCGCACCACCGACCGGGCGAGCGGCAGCGCTCTGCGCGACTGGACCGACCAGGTGGCCGCGCGGCTGCGGCACGCCCACGACGACGTGCGAACCCTGCGCGCCGGGCTCGCCGACCTCCGCGTCCGGCCGCGGGACCCGGTACTCGCGATCGAGATCACCCCCGACGCGCTGGAACCGAACGTCCGGTACGTCGTGGCCGCCGCGATCCAGCACGACGGCCAGCAGGAGATGGTCAGCGCGCCCGACGAGCCACTGACCGTCCCGCAGATCGTGGTCTGGCTGCACGACCTGCTGGGCCTGGTCTACGAGCGACTCGACTTCGAGACCGACGACCTCGTGGTGGAGGTCGTGGTCCCGCGCTCACTGATCACCGAACCGGTCGATCAGTGGTCCGTCGCGGCCGAACTGGCGTCGCTCGGCGAACCGCTGGGCGCCGGGCTCGCGATCGTGCTCCGCAGCTACGAACGGTTGCGGCAGCGGGATCTGCGCCCGCCCTGGCGGGAGAAGTGGCGTACGGCGCAGGACCAGCGCCAGCCATCGGCCGAGACGATGCACTTCGTGCCGCACGGCGACCCGGCGACGGCCCGGCAGGTCGCGAGCGAACTGCGCCTGGCCAAGAAGCTGATCCTCGTCCTCGGTGGCCCGCCCGAGCAGCGGCCGGAGCTCGCCTCGCCGTACGACGCCTATGCGGCTGCGTTGTCGGCCGGCATCCCGTACATTGCCTGGGTCCGCAACCCCGCACTGGAAAACGCGTTCAAGCTTCGGGTGACCAAGGCGCTGACCGAAGGCCCGGTCCGTGAACTGCCCGGCGTCGTCTCCTCGTGGCGATCCAACCGCCACGTGCGTGACGACGAGACCAGGAAGCTCGGCGAGGTCGTGACGATCTTTGTCTGCGACGAGACGAGACCGATCCAGCTCAGTCCCGACCTGGGGCCACCGGTGAAGGGGTAAACGTGCCATACGACGTGGACCAGCGCATCTATCGCGGCGCCGGGGAACAGCACGACGGGATCGGACGGCTGTCCGCCCCGCCGCCGTGGCGCAGCTTCGACGGGGAGACGCTGGCCGACGACGATCCGGCCCGCAGCGCTCGTCCCGACCCGCGTCCCGGCGCGACCGACCGGGCCCGCCTCTACCGTCCGGAACAGTCAGTCGTGGACGCGGTCGACGCGGCGCTGCTGCTGCGCCGGCCCCTGCTGGTGACCGGGCGCCCCGGAGTCGGAAAGTCGACCCTGGCCCTGTCGATCGCCTGGGAACTGCGGCTCGGTCCGATTCTCTCGTGGTCGATCACGAGCAGCTCGCGATTGCCGGACGGCCTCTACCGGTACGACGCGCTGGGCCGCCTGCACGACGCCAACCTGCGTCGATACGAACGGGACAGTCGGCCCACCGTGACCCCGGACAATCGCACGACCACCCACCAATACATCACGCTCGGACCGCTGGGCACCGCGCTGGTGGGGCGTCGGCGACCCCGTGTCCTGCTCATCGACGAGTTCGACAAAAGCAACATCGACCTCCCCAACGACCTGCTCAACGTCCTCGAACAGGGCGAGTTCACCATCGACGAGCTGGCCCGCGACGAATCGGCCGACGCCGTCGAGGTCGCCACCGCCGACGGTACGGCCGCGCAGGTGCGCGGCGGCCGGGTACGCTGCAACGCCTTCCCGATCATCGTCATCACCAGCAACGGGGAGCGATCCCTGCCGGAGGCCTTCCGGCGTCGCTGCGTGCTGACGACGATCAGCGACCCGGACGAGAGCCAGCTCGAGAAGATCGTCCGCACCCAGCTCGGCGACGAGAGATTCCACCAGGCCGAGAGCATCTTCAAGGAGTTCGTACGCCGGCGGAAGACCGGCGAGAGCCTCCCGGTCGACCAACTCCTGAACGCGATCTTCCTGGCGACCTCCGGGTCCACCGGCAACAGTGTGACCGGGCAGGCGCTCGCGCGGGCCGTGCTCGGACCCGCCCCAGCCGGTGACAGGTAATGACGGACGGCGTCGTCGAGCGGCTGGCCGCGGAGGCCCGGCGGTCAGGGGTGTTCCTCAGCCCGACCGAGATCGCCGACGTCCTGTTCCTCATCGCCGAGTCCGTCTCCCCGCCGGCCGCCGTCGACCCCGAGCCGGTCGTCCCGGTCGCCCCCGCGGACGAGCCGGTCGCCCCCGACGTCCCTCCCGACGTACGCGATGAGGTGGCTCCGCCGCTCGAACCGGAGCCGCCCACGCCGGTCGTTCCAGTCGTCCCGGTGGCCCCCCTGCCGCCTCCGATGCTCGACCTCTGGCCGCCGACCTCCACCGCGTTGCCGGACGCGTTGCCGATCCGCGTTCCCGCCGCGCCCTCGGTCGCACGGCTCGAGATGACGAGGGCGCTGCGCCCTCTCCGGCGGCGGGTACCGATCGGCTTGCCCGGCACCCTCGACGCGGAGGCGACGGCGCACCGGGCGGCCGAGACCGACCTGCTCTATCCGATCTTCCAGCCGTACGAGGAACGATGGCTGGACGTCGCGGTCGTGGTCGACGAAGCAGCGTCCATGGCAGTCTCCAAGCAGACGGTCGACGACCTGACCGTGGTTCTGACCGACCTGGGCGCGTTCCGAGGCATTCACCTGTGGCACTTCGACGGCGGCGACCCGACCGCCGCGATCCGCGTCCACGGCCCACAGTCGTCCGTGCCGCACCGGCCGGACGAACTGCTCGACGCCGCGAGGCGCCGGGTCATCCTGGTCGTGTCCGACTGTCTGGGCGCCGCCTGGCACGACGGCCGGATGGGGGACGCGCTGGAGAGCTGGGGCAAGTCCGGCCCGGTGGCGATCGTCCAGCCGTTGCCGCAACGGTTGTGGGAGACCAATGCCCCGCCCAGCCATGCCGTCAAGCTGACGGCGGTCGGCCCGGGCACCGCCAACCGCGACCTGGCGGTCTCGTTCACGCATCGCACGCTGGACCTCACCCTCGACCCGGCGGAATCGTCCCGGGATCCGCTGGGCGTGGCCGTGCCGATGATCGAGTTCGGACTCCGTTGGCTGGCCCGCTGGGCCGCCCTGGTGGCGGGGGACAGTTCCGAGTTTCACGGACGGGTGGTCTTCACGGACCAGATGCGCGGCCCGCGCTCCATTACCCATCCACCGGCGCCGGTCGACTCCGATGAATTGCTCGCGAGATTCGTGGGCACGGCATCCCCCCAAGCGCAGCGGCTGGCCATCTTCCTGGCCGCGGCGGCCCCCCTCACCTTGCCGATCATGCACCTGGTCCAGACGGCGGCCTTCCCCGAAGCGCCGCCCACCGCACTACGGGAGGTCTTCCTCGGCAACCTCCTCCGCCGTGAGCCCCGATTCGGTGAGTCGGTCACGCCGAATGATGTGGTTTACGACTTCGCGCCGCGGGTGCGAAAGCAGCTGATCGGCAGCTTGACCGAGCCCGAGGCGATGACCGTCCTGCTGGCCGTGTCGCGATACCTCGCCGAGCGGCTGGGCAGCAGTTTCGACTTCCTGGCTCTGCTGGCGAATCGTCAGACCATCGGTGCGCTTGACAAGCAGTCCCGGGCCTTCGCCACCGTTGCCGCCGAGGTTCTGGAATGGATGGGCGGCACGTATCGCGAGCAGGTGCGCCAGCTCAAACGAATCTTGGCCGGCGATACGCCGGGGGCATCTGGACCCGATAACGACACACTGCGGAATCCGGGCGAATCCCCGGAGCGCGGGGAGACCGTGGACAAGACTATGGTAGAACGGTCCGATACTGATTTCGCGTCCCCGGGAGTGGTGAACGTGCCCAATTCATCGGCGCACGCCCCCCTTCAGACGTCGAGTGGGACGGCAAGGCAAGGCCCGGTCGGCTGGGAGACAGTTCCGGCGAGAAACGCCAATTTCGTCGGCCGCACGGACACCCTCGACCGCATGCGCGACATGCTTGTGAACAGCTCTCGTACGGCGGTCCTGCTGCCGCGGGCGCTCTATGGCTTGGGCGGCGTCGGCAAGACTCAGTTGGCGATCGAATACGTGCACCGCTTCGCCGACGAATACAACCTCGTCTGGTGGATCGCGGCCGAGGACCCGGCGGAGATTCGCCGGTCACTGGTCGATCTCGCGGCATTCCTCGAGATCCCGGTGACCGAGGACAGTGGCCAGACGATCGCGCGGGTGCACGAGGCCCTGCGACGGCGTCGGCCTTTCCAGCGTTGGCTGCTCGTGTTCGACAACGTCGGTGAGCCGGACAAGGTGGAGAGCCTGATACCGCCCGCCGACGGGGGCCACGTGCTCGTGACGACCCGCATTCGTGCCTGGGAACAAGCGGGTCAGGCGGTCGAGGTCGACAAGTTCCGCCGTCAGGAGAGCGTCGCCCTCCTGCAGGCGCACGGTGGGATGACCGAGATCGAGGCCGATCTGGTGGCCGGCCGGGTGGACGATCTCCCGATCTCGCTGGCGCAGGCGGCCGCCTGGCGCTCCGAGACCAAACGGTCCGTCGCGGAGTATGTCGAGCTGTTCGACGCCGACCTGGCCGAGCGTGGCGAGGAGGCGGATCCCGAGGGCTATTCGTCTCGTGCCGCCGCCGCGATGAGCCTGGCGTTCGAGCGGCTGCGCGCCGCGACCCCGCTGGCGGCACGGCTGCTGCAGCTCGTGGCCTACTTCGGTCCCGAGTGGATCTCCGTCGATCTGCTGCACCGTGGTCGGCTGGCCACGCCGCTGTCCCGGGCGCTCGGTGGGGTGTTGCGCGATCAAGCCCCCCTGGCCCGCGCGGTTCGAGACATCGCCCGGTGGGAACTCGCTCGCAACGACACCCGCACCCAGCGGTTCCAGGTACATCGTCTGGTTCAGTACATGCTGCAGGAGGAGATGGAACCTCAGCAGCGGCAGGAGATCCGGACCACCGTCCAGACGATGCTGGCCTTCGCCAACCCCGGCAACCCGGACCGGATTCCGCTGCCGGAGCGGGCCAAGCACGCCGAGTTGTCGGCGCACATCGTCGCGTCCGGGTTGATCGAGTCCGATGAGGAAGAGGCACGGCAGGCCGTCCTCGACCAGATTCGCTATCGACTCCTCGTCGGGGACTACGACAGCAGCCAAGAGCTCGCCGAGCAGGCACTCGCGAGCTGGCGTGGGCAGGACACCGGCAGTGCCGACGACACCTACATCCTGCTTGCCCGCCGGTTCATCGCCAACGCGATGCTGGCGCGTGGCGAAGCCGTCCGGGCCATCGCGATCTATCAGTCCGTACTGGACAAGTTCACCGCGTTGCTCGGTCCGGAGCACGAGCACACGATGGCGACCGTGAACAGCCTCTGCGGGGCCTACCGGGCGACCGGGCTGTTCACCGAGGCCCGCCGGCTCGACGAACAGAACTTCGAGTCGCAGTCACGCCTGCTGGGCGAGGAAGATCGCATCACTCTGCGAGCCGCCAACAACCTCGCTGTCGACCTGCGTATGGCCGGGGAGTACGAGAAGGCGCTCGACCTCGACCAGCGGACTCACACGACGTCGGTCCGGGTCTACGGGCCCAACGACCGTGACACGTTGTTCCGGCTCGCCAACGTGGCACGCGACCTGTACGCGCTGGGCCGATACCCGGAGGCCTTGCAACGGCAGCGGGAGGCGCTCTCGGGCCTTGAAGCCATCCTCGGTCTCGACCACCCCAACGTCCTCGGCGTTCGGCGTCTCAACCTGATCATTCTGCGGAAGCTCGGTCGGCGGTCGGAGACGGCCACCGCGGCCGAAGCGCTGCTGCTGGCCCACCAGAACCGGCTTGGCTCCGACCACCCCGACACGTTGCTGGTCAGGCAGAGCCTGTTCAACGCGCTTCGGGACAATCGAGAGGTGGCCAGGGCTGTCGCCGAGGGGGCGGCGACCCTTCAGCGGTACCGCGCGCTCTACCCCGAGCACCCCTTCGCGCAGGTCTGCGCGGTCAACCTCGCGATCGTCCTGCGGCAGGCGGGCAAGGTCACCGAGGCTCGGGCGCTCAACGAGACCGCTCTGGGCGCGCTCACCGCGGTGTTCGGTGCGGACCACCCGTACACGCTTTGTTGCAGCACCAACCTCGCCAGTGATCTCGCCGCCGGCCGTGAGCCGCAGGCCGCGCTGGAGCTGTCGGGTGCCACGCTCGACCGGTCACGCCGGGTGCGCGGCATTGACCAGCCCTACACGCTGGCGTGCCAGGTCAACCACGCGATCGACCTCACCGCGACCGGTGACGAGAGCACGGGCCGGACCGAACTCGATCGGGCCGTGACGTTGATGCGCAACAACCCCAACCTGGGCGAGGCCTCGCCGGATCTCGAGCTGGCCCTGGAAGGTAAGCGGATCGACTGCGACATCGAGCCTCCGCCGACCTGATCAAGCCGTGGACCGGCCGGCCGCGCCTCGCCAGCGCGCACGTCGGTCCAGCAGGAGGCGGTCCGCCTCCTGCGCCACGGTCCGCGCGACGGGCACCTCGCGAAGTGCCTCGACGGCGGCTGTCAGGTGGTGGGTGAATCGCGTACCGGCCGCGGTGAGCAGCCCGGAACCGGCCAGCGTCGCCACGGCGTCGGTGACCTGGACCCGCGCCTGCGCGAAACGGGTCGGCGCCTGCGGGAAGCGTCCCGGATCGGTGGCCAGCGCCCGCCATGTGTCGGCGACGCCGAGGAACGCGTAAACGCCCTGGAACAGGCCACCGATCGGTCGCGGGTCGTCGCGCCAAGGCGCGAAGAAGGTAGCGCCGGCATCCGGCTGGTACAGGGCGGTGATGTCCAGGAGCGCGGTCAGCTTCGAGTGCTGGAACTCGTGCACCAGCGCGGCCGCGAAGTCCGCCGGTGACGCCGGAAGATCAAGACCGATCACTCCGACCCCGTCCAGAGCGGTTGCGCTGTGGGCGGCTCGCCGGTCCGGTTTCGTCAGCGGGACGAGGGAGTGGAGGCCCGCGGCGAGCTCCTCCACGTGATGCGGCACGTACTGGCGGAGGAGTCGCCAGGTCCGAGCGAACTCCCGACCCCAGACCGTGAACTGATCCAGCGACACACGGTCCGACGCCCGCACGTGGAACAGGTCGCGATGCGGGTCGAGATCTTCGAAGACCACGGTGAAACGGTCGGTCGCTCCGGCGCTCAGCGTGCGCAACGGCTGCCAGGAACCGTCCGCTTCCGTCGGTTCGGCGCCGTCGACCAGCAGCGCTCCCGCTTTCGTCGTCAGCCGGACCCGAGTTCCGTCAGGTACTGCCCGAGCGAGCCCACCCATCGACGGCAGAGTCAGGCGGCCTCGGTGCACCGATCCGGTCACCTCGGCGTCGATGCCGGCCCGGCAGGCGGCCACCGCCACGATCGCGCCCAGCCGACCGAGCAGCCGATCGCGAACCGCGTCGTTCCCCGACGTCCGGAGTGCTCGAACGGTGGCGGCGGCCCACGCTCCGACCATCGGCTCGTCGATCAGCGCGCGCACCGTGGTCGGAGCGTGTCGTTCCGCCGCGAGCAGCACAGCCAGCGCGGCATCCCGTTCGGTCGTCGGTTCCGGCCACCGGTCGACGACCATCTTGAGCAGCATGAGCCGCTTGCTGCGCTGGCCACGCCACAACGACCGGATCGCCCCGGCGCCACCGCGTCCCGAAGCAAGAGCGATGAAGTCGGCCTGGTCGATCTCGTGGACCAGCATCACGCCGCGTTCGTCGCACGCAGCCGAAACAGGTCGGCGGAGAGTCGCCGCTGAAGGTGCAGGATCAGCCGCTTCAGGTCGGCGCAGTACACCGACGGATTCCGGAAACCGTTCCGCGCGTCGTACCGATGGGCGTAGTGCCCCGCCCCGCAAATCTGGTGGACGGAGCAGGCGCGGCACGACTCGCCCAAGGCTTCCGAGCCGAGTTGGCGGGCGATGATGCCGGGATGCTCCAACGCCGCGTCGAAGGTGTCCGTGTGGACCGACAGCCCGGTCGCGCAGGCGCCGTCGTACGCAGACTTGAGCGAGTCGACCTGCTCGATCGCGCCGTCGGACTCGACCACCGCGACCGCGACCGGGCTGAGGCCGATCTGCTCGGTCCGGCTGGCACCGCCCAGGGCCGCGTGAATCGCTTCCTCGAACAACCTGATCCGTGTCTCCTGCCGAGGCGCCGAATACCACCGATCGAAAATCTGGACCAGCCAGTCACCGTGTGGGGTCGGCGCTGAGCGAAGCGGCGGCGTCGACCAGTTCGCGTGCGGCAGCAGGAAATCGATCGCCGGGGGCGCGTAGTCCAGGAGCGACTCGTAACAGGCGATCGGATCGTTCGCCGGGTCGACCGTGCACAGCAGGCCCGCGTACGCGGCTCGATGACGCTCGCTCCCCAGCAGCCGTAACGCCCGATCCACCGCCCGGTGGCTACCCGTGCCGTCCCGGCGCCGCCTGTGCCGATCGTGGTCGGCGGCCGAGCCGTCGATGCTGACCCCGATCCGTACGCCGGCGTCCCGCAGCACCTCGATCATCGGTTCCTTGAGCAGGACACCGTTGGTCTGCAGCCCGAAGCGCACGGAACACTCGGCCGGAACGGCAGCCCGAACGTCGGCGATCAGCCGCAGAAGACCCTCTCGGCCGGCCAGCAGCGGCTCGCCGCCGTGCAGCACCACGGAGATCCGCGATAGACCATGCGCTCGTACGTGTTCCCCGATGCGAGCGCTGGTGGCCCGCCAGACCTCGGCGGACATGCCGATCGGCCGGTCCCGCCACGATTGGTCGGCGAGCTCGTAGACATAGCAGTAGTCGCAGGCCAGGTTGCACCGTTGGTGAACCTTCAGAACGAACTCACGAAACGGCGTCGGTTGCCACCCCGACGCCCGGAGCGAGCGACTGTCCACACCGACATAGGGCCAGGTGGGCGGATGAGGCCGGCTCACGGATCCGCGCTGTCCGGCGAGAAATTGTCGAACGCCGCGAGCGCCACCGGCTGGCCCGCCATCTCGTCGATGCGTCGGCGGATCGCCCGGCCGATCACCGTTTCTTCCCCCGGTGTCAACAGGGCGGCCAAGGGGAAGGTCGTGAGGTCAGGCATTCCCGGGCCGACCTGGTCGTCACCGGTAGGCTGGTCGACAGCGCTCTGCATCCCTCGGCCTCCTGCACGGGCGATTCCGCAATCTCGACCGGACAGCGGCGACATTGCAGCACCAGCCTTGACTACTCTACGCGGCAACGGCGTCACGGTGAGACTCAGCGTGCACCTGGCACCACGATACGTTGACGTCCGTCACTCTCCTAGCCGCTCACCCTCGCCTCCCCGATCGGCCCTAGGCTTCGGGCGGCTCGATGTCGCAGTCGATTCGCAGCCCCGATGTCGCCCGGGCGCCAACCGTCTTGTCGAATCCGCGTGCCGCCAAGGCGGAGAGTGCGGGCGAGCCAATCTCCCGGCCGGCCTTCTGCTCGCCCACGGCGGCCAGGTCGAGCCCGAGGTTGGTGGCGACCGCCAGTGCGAAGGTTTGGTCCATGCCCAGGGTGTCCCGCGCGGGTTCTTGCTGAGCGATCGCGCGACGACCGTGTCGTGCCGAGCAGCCGGATCAGCCGTCAACCCCGAACAGGCGGCCAGCGCGAACGGGAGTTTGTCGCCCGACGTCTGCTGCAGTTCGGGGACCATCGCCCGCCGGTCGTCGGTGTGCCGGCGACGTCGTCGTGCCGGCGGACCTGACGCCCGTACGCGTTCGCTTAGCGCTACGCAGCCCCGATCCGCTCGGCAATGCCGCCGGGAATCACATAGTCGGGGTGGGGGTCGCTCGCCGGCTCATCGCCGAGGGTGGCCCCCGTCGACGAGCACCGGAGCAGCATCTTGGTGCCATCCGCGGCGACCACGCTCACGCCCGTCGGCCACGCTCCCCGGGCTTCGGTCGGGCCCAGATCGGGCAGCGCCACAAGCTGCCAGGACTTCAAGGCAGCCGGACGAGCCGCGTCGAAAAGCTGAACGACGAAGACCGCCAGGCGAGCACTACGGTCGCTGATCGGCGGCATCTGATCGGGCAGCGGAATCGGCTTCTCACCCGGCCAGACCGCACCCCAGATCATCGCCGTCGAGGTAGAGGCGTACGTGGCCCGCACCCCCGCGATGGTGCTGGTCCGCGACCGCTCCGCCGACGGGCCCCACGGCTCCACCCCGCTGCCGTAACGCTCGATCTTGACGATGTCCGGATGCTCACCGGCGGCGAGCACACCCTCGACGATGTCGAGTACCTGGCCGAGCTGCATGTCCGCTCCGATCGTTCCGCCTGCTCAGGCGATCCACGCCGCCAAGAAACGGCAACCCCTGAACCCGTGGTCGTGGGTTCAGGGGTTGCTGACGTCTCGAAGCTCACAGAGTGCCCCCGGCAGGAATCGAACCTGCGACACACGGTTTAGGAAACCGATGCTCTATCCCCTGAGCTACGAGGGCCTACGGCCCATATCGTACCTAGCTGGGGATACTCACGAGTGCCCGGGCGTCCCGTGGGGCGCCAAACGGTGCCATCTGGTCCACCGGTGGGGGTTCCGTCGCTGGTCGGAGGACACGTGGAGCATTTTTCGCGCACACGCGGCCCGGCGTGCCCGGCGGTGACCACGGGTGCCTGGCGCTGATCAGTGGTGCCATCCACTCGCCGAGCACATCCGGAGCACTCGCGGCCTCTTCTGAGCTGGGAAAACACCTTCGGCGGTCGACTTGATGTTCGCGACGGGTCACGCGATCGTTCGTGCACCGGTACCGCGGGGTGGGCCTCCTGCGGCAGCGTCGCCGGAAGCCGAGGGGCGCCGGGCTCCCCGCCCGGTATCACGGCTATCGAGTTTGCGCCGAAGCACCCCGCACTCGATTCGGTCCATCTCGCTGTTCAACCGCCAGAGGCTACGGCTGATCGGCAAGCAGTTGATCGCGCCATTGGGAGAAGCGCTGCCGCATAGCGGTGATGTGGTCGTTGGTAGCGCCGTAGGCGGCGAAGCGGCGATCCGGGTATCGCTGGAGCATCGCCAGTAGGTCGGCGAAGACACGACGGTCGAAACCGGCGTCGGCCTGTTCGGCGAGTTGCATCAGCTGCTCACGGGTGTAGCGACCGGTCTCAACGGAGGCATCGACGTCGAGGAAGTCGCGTGGTTCGGCACGGGTAACAGAGCGGACATCTTGCCTGCGACGACGTCGTCGATGTGGAGGACGGGGCCGACATCCATCATCACTGGCGGCAAGGAGCGCCAGTTCGCCGCCAGCTCGATCTTGTACGACCGGTCGGGTGCGGTGGAGTCGGTCACTGCGAGCTGGGCGAAGGTCTCGAACTGCCGCACGACCTCGACGGCGTACCCCTCCGCGCGGTAGCTGTCGACGACGGCATCAACCGCGGTCGCGAAGTCACCGCGGCGTTCCCAGGCGGTGAACAGATCGACATCCTCGCTCGGGCGGTCGAGGATCCCGTGGGCCTGGACGGCGTATCCACCGGCCAGCGCGAAGCCGTAACAGCTGGCCGCTCGGAGTGCGACCTCCGCCAGCTTCAGGTGGCCTGAATCCATGCTCAGCCGGCAAGCGCCCGAGGCGGCGCCGACAGCTCCGGGAAGCGGCTCTGCCATAGTGCCCGCAACCGCGCAGGAAGCCACAAGTCAGGCCATACCCGGCGAAGCGTGTCGCCGTTGAGCCAGCGAGCAAGGTCGTCTGCCGTTGCCGCTTGATTCAGAACCGTCTGGTACATCACCTGGAGATCGCCAGGATCGTCCAGGTCATAGGTGCTGTCACCAGACCAGTCAAGCGATGGGTCGAGCGTTGCCAGGCCACTGTCGGGGCCGTGAAGGTCGACCAACCTTCCGGGCACGACGTAGTGCCGTTGGTCCGCGTACCGCGAACCGCGTGCAGCGCTGCTGCTCGCCGCCATGTGCCGCACCCCCTAGTCCCCCGATTGTACGGCCCGGCCGATTCCGGTGACCTCACCCTCGATCCATCGCCGCTAGCCTGTCGCCCCCAGCCCCTGCGACTGCCCTCAATGCGGCAAACGCGCTACCGCTGCGGTTGCAGAAGCGTTCGGCCGACGCATTGGGTGAGCAGGCACAACGGCTAGGAAAAGCCTACGGCGGCATCGACAAAATCGAGCGGCACTCGTCGGTGGCAGCAGCCTGTAGACCTGGCAGCGAGGATTCCCTTATGTCGAGATCGCCTAGAACATCCGGTACGGATCTGCACTGCCGGCCGGCACGCACTGGAGCGTTCGTCGCACTATTGGTGCCATCGCTCCATGTCGAGACGCACTGCGCTAGCCGCGTCGCCGCGTTCGCCTTCCCCTCTCGGCACGATGATCGGCCGCGCGGTCGCCGTGGATACGTTGATCCTGACCCGGCCTACTCGAGCCTTCCCTCCCCCGAAGTCACCGGTGTGGGTAACCGAGCTCGCTAAAGTCGGGGGTCGCATCGATACGCCGGCTGTCGGGAGGTGTCGTGGACGACGAACCGTGGATTGGTCCGGGCCTCGAGCGGATCGATGAGTGGGAGCGCGGGTTCGCCGAGCGGGCGGCGCAAGCCAAAGTGCTGGCGGAGCGCACGGCCCAGCTGTCGGCCACTGCCCAGGAGGCTGACGGCCTCGTGGAGGTGACCGTCGGTTCGAACGGTCAGGTGACGGATCTGCGGTTGGACGAGAAGATTCGTGCACAGTCGGCCGCGACCACCGCACGGCAGATCCTGGCAGCTATCAGGGCGGCGAAGTCCTCGCTGGTCCGGCAGTATGGCGAGGTAACGGCGGAGACCGTCGGCGCGGACAGCGATACGGGCCGGGCGGTGCTGGCTGGGTTGAATGCCCGGCTGGCCGTCGACGAGGACGAGCCGAGGTCATGACCGGCACCGGCGATCAGGTGAAGGTCAACTCTGGCGACCTGGTCACGCACGCCGGGCAGATCGACGGGATCGGCGACGGGCTGACCACCGCGCAGCAGGCGGGTTCGGCTGTTCGGGTGGACTCGGCGGCGTACGGGAAGCTTTGTCAGTTTGTTCCGGCGCTGCTCAATGTCCTTCAGGATCAGCTGATCGACGGGATCGCGGCCGCGGCGACCTCGGCTCACGACACCGCGGACGCCCTGCGCGCGGTGGCTGCCGGCTACGACGGCGCCGACGGGCGGGCCGCCGACCGGATCCGGAACACCCGATGACCTCGCCGAACCCGCTGGTCGCCACCGCGACGAACGGCCCGGTTGAACCGTGGGCCGGGGTGTGGATCGCCGAGGACATCGAGACGCTCTGTCGCGGAGTGAAGGACGGCAGTTGGATCGAAGGCACACTCGGGGCGGTCTCGGTCGGGCTGGACGCGCTCGCCTTCGTCTCCGACCCCATCGGCTCGCTGCTGCAATACGGCGTAGCGTGGATCCTCGAACACGTCAAGCCACTGTCCGAGGCTCTCGACTGGCTGGCCGGCGATCCCGGGCAGATCGCCGCGCACGCGCAGACCTGGCGCAACGTAGCGGGCGCCTTGCACGGCCGGGCGGCTGATCTCGAGCAGGCGGTGCGCTGGGACGTCAGCGAGTGGACCGGGTCGGCGGCCGACGCGTACCGCGATGGGGTCGGTCAACAGAAAGCCGCCGTTGGCGGCATGGCGCGAGGCGCCGAAACCCTCGCGACGATCACCGAGGCCGCCGGGATGCTGGTCGCGGGCGTACGCATGATGGTGCGCGACGCCATCGCGGTGCTGGTCTCCCGACTGATCGTCTACGCGGCCGAAGAAGTCGCCTCATTCGGAATCGCCACACCGCTGGTCGTCGAGCAGGTGGCCACCCTGTGCGCATCCTGGGCCGCCCGGATCGGCCGATGGCTCAAAGACCTGATCGGCAGCCTCAGCAAGCTCCGCGGCATGGCCGGCAAAGTCGGCGAACTAATCGAGAAACTCAAAGCGCTGCTCAGCCGGCACCGGGCCGGCGGGGACAACGCTGACGTACCGCTTCAGACCGGCGGCGAGTTGCGCCGCCCGCGTGACGACTTCGACTTCGAAATCGGGTGGGCGAATCGGGCATACGACCGGATCAGAGCCAGTGACAACGACATCGCGTCGGTCGCTGAAACTGCGGGTAAGTACGGCTTCAGTACCGAGGACGTCATCACCGTCAAGAATCATGTGTTTCGCGACGAACACCTGCTCGACCTGTACGGTGACGACATCGTGGGGCCTTTCGACGCGAACCCGCGAATGGCCGAGGCCTGGCAGCGGCTGGCTGACGGCAATCCGCATCCGGCGGACATCGACCTGCTCAACCACGAACGCTACGAGGCCAACCTCATGGCAACCACCGGCGACCCCAGCTACCTGCGGGCACATACGGCAACGAACGAAGCCGGCTTTACATGGGATCCTGAAGCAGCGGCCAGGGACGGCCTCGGCTATCAACTACAGGGCTGACGGATCGACGGGAAACAGGGGGTGCAAGCGGTGACCGCCTCAATCGGTATTTGGGCGCAGGGGGATGCGAACGGTGAGCGAGTGCTCTATCGCTGGGAGGCGGACCAGCAGACCGGCTTCGTGACGTTCGAGGTGCCGACACGCCGATTCCGCCCAGCCGACGACACCGGTCAGCCGATCGGCGGCCTTCTCTACGACGCGGCCACGGGAGAGTCTCAGGGATCCTCAGCTGATGTCGACAAGCGCTTGTTCAGCCAGGTGGTCGCCTCGATCCTGCGCAGTTACACCCGGGCAGGAATGGCGCCCACGACCGCTCACGCCTACTACTACTGACACATAACAGGATCGCGCGAACCGCGAGGTGGCTCGCCGTGGAATACGCGGCGGCGGCGCTGGCTGTCGACGGCCCGCACGAGGCCTTTCTGGTCCTTCGCGAGCGGGGCGGCCTCGATACGCCGGGCAGCGGGCACCCCGACGAGGCGGCCCTGCGAGACGATCTGGCCGAGCTCATTGCGGCGGGTGGGCCACCGATCCCGACCTATCAATTGAAGATCACTCTTACCCGGGTACGTCCACCGGTCTGGCGGCGGGTCCGGCTGCCGGCCACCGCGACGTTGGACGAGTTGCATCGGGTCATTCAGATCGTCTTCGACTGGGACGACGACCATCTGCACGTGTTCACAGTGGACGGGCGCCGCTATGCCGATCCGTTCTTCGGTCTGGAGGAAACCGCAGACGAGTTCCGGGCCCGACTGGGGAAGCTGGCGCCGAACGCCGGAGCCGCACTGACATATGTCTACGACCTTGGAGACCATTGGGAACACCGCATCGTGGTCGAGCGCATCATCGAAACCGAGCAGCCGGAGACCTCGGCGGTCTGTGTCGGCGGGCAGGGCGACGCACCCGAGGAAGACTGGTTCCCGGGCTGCGGCAGAGACGCAACACCGTTCGACCTCGCCGCGATCAACGAACAGCTCTCCGGAACCGCACCGCGGTGAATACCTTTCCGGAGAGTCAGGTCGGTGCGGTGCCGATCGCGCGCCCACCCGCAAATCGAACGTTGAGGTGCTCGCAGATCGAACATGACGGGTGCCGCATATCGAAAGTGAATAGCCCCGCAGATCGACACCCTGCGGCTATCATGAGGTCGTGCCCACACCGCACCTGGTCCCCCGCCGCGTCGCCGCACAGGTGAACGCCGCCCTGACTGACACCCGCGTCGTACTGATCAGTGGAGCCCGCCAAGCCGGTAAGAGCACGCTGGTCCGCATCGTCGCCGGCGATCGGCTCGCCGAGCGCCGCGACCTCGACCGAGCCCAGGACCGAGCCGCCGCGACCGCCGACCCGGTCGGGTTCGTCGACTCCGAGGAACTGCTGGTCATCGACGAGATCCAACGCGTCCCGGAGCTACTGCTCGCGATCAAGGCCGCCGTCGACGAGGACCCCCGCCCCGGCCGCTACCTGCTCACCGGCTCGTCACGGCTGTTCGGCATGGTCGCCGCCCCCGACGCGTTGCCCGGCCGGATGGAAACCGTCGAACTCTGGCCGTTCTCCCAGGGCGAGATCGACACCGAGCCGGACGGGTTCATCGACGCCATCTTCACCCTCGGTCCCGACCTGCGACACGAATCGACGGTGACCCGGGCCGACTACGCGGCCAGAATCGTGCGCGGCGGCCTGCCCGAAGCGACCACCCGCGACGACCCACGACGCCGCCAACGGTTTCTCGACGCGTACGTCCAAGCACTCATCGACCGCGACGTCCGGCAGCTGTCCGACATCCAGCACAAGGGCGAGCTACGCAAACTGGTACGCCTGCTCGCCGCCAGATCCGCGACCATCATCGCCGCCAACTCCCTGGAGTCCGCCCTCGGACTGAGCCGGCCGACGGTGGCGCGCTACCTCCAGGCGCTGGAGGAAATCTTCCTGGTCAAGCGAATCCCGGGCTGGTCCCGCAATCTCGGCACCCGAGCGACCGCAGCCGCGAAACTGATCTTCGTCGACTCGGGCATCGCCGCCAACGAACTCGCCACCGACGCCCGAGCACTGCTCAGGCCTGGGGCGCCGTTCGGCCCGCTGCTCGAATCGTTCGTCCTGTCCGAGCTCTCCCGCCAGCTCACCTGGTCCGAGCAGGCGGTCGAGTTGTCCCACTACCGCGACCAGAGCAGATACGAGGTCGACGCGGTCCTGGAGAACCGAGCCGGCCAGGTCGTCGGCATCGAAGTCAAAGCCGCCACCACCGTCGGTCTCGACGACTTCCGCGGGCTACGCCGACTCGCCGGCCGCCTCGGCGACGACTTCATCGCCGGCGTCGTCCTCTACACCGGCACCTCCACCCTGCCGTTCGGAGATAAGCTCCGGGCCGTGCCGGTCAGCGCCCTGTGGCAGGCCCCCGCTTCGATCTGACCTGGATCGTCCAGCCCGACGGTGTCCAATAGCACACGTTCGGCCCACTCACCGCGACCTGTGAGCTGGGGAAACACCTTTGGCGCACGACTTGATGTTCGCGCGGGGTCGTGCACCGGTACCGCGGGGTGCGCCTCCTGCGGCAGCGTCGCCGGGCAACTCGCGCACGAGTTGCCCGGCGCGTGGCTTTCCGCTATCACGGCATGTTGACCTCAGCCAGACCGGGACGTCGGTCACAGGACCGTTGGGAGTCTCGAAGCCATGCCTACGGATCTCGACTCGACGTTGTCCGCATCTACATTGCGGCAAAGCCGGGTATCACCAGGTTCGGGCCCAGTCCGGCGGGGGCTCGACCGGCAGGTCCGGCTCGCCGGTTATCGGTTCGAGGGCGTACAGGATGGCTAGTTCGTCGCTGTCGGGGTCGGTCTGCACGCGTCCGTAGCTGCCGTCGGTGGCGACGAGGAACCAGTAGTCCGGGGCGGGGCTGCCGTCGTCCAGCAGTGCCCGGGTGCGGGCGACCCGGCAGATGGCCTGGGCGAGTTCGAGTTCGCTCGTCTGGGTCAGTTGGCGGAGCTTCTCGCCCGCGCTGAACTCGTGTCCGAACTGCCCGTCCGTCGGGGTGATCAGGGCTACCGGGTCGGGACCCGGCGCGGCGTTGAGCTGGTCGTAAGGTCCGGCGTACACCAACTCCAACGGCACGTTGTAGATGGTGTGCAACGCCTGCCGCAGCGCTTCCGCGGGCAGCTCACCGAACTGGGGGACTGACGCGTGGGCATGGAGATCCCGGGCGAGCTCCGGTCTCTGCTCGGCATCCTCGGTTACAACTGGCCGGAGGCCGACGAGACCGCGCTGGTCGAGATGGGGCAGGCGTGGATGTCGTTCTCCGGCCAGCTCGAGGCGATCGTGTCGGACGCGACGTCGACTGCCACCGCGGTGTGGACCGAGCACGAGGGCGAGGCCGTCGCCGCGTTCCATGCGTGGTGGGCCAGGGAGGACAGCCCGGCCAAGGCGCTCCTGGACGGCGCGAACGCGGCCACGCTGACCGGCACCGGCCTGATGATCTGCGGCGGGATCGTGCTCGCCCTCAAGGTAGCGGTCATCGCCCAGCTCGCCATCCTGGCGGTGGGGATCGCGCAGGCGGTGGCGACGGCGGTGCCAACGTTCGGCGCAAGTCTGGCCGAGATCCCGATCTTCCAGCAGTTGACCCGGACGATCGTCGGGAAGCTCGTGCAGGAGGCCATCTTTGAGCTGCTGGACGGGTGACCGGGGATGGCCAGGGGCTCCGGCAAGCTCATGCGGGCCGCGCTGCGATTCCTCCGCAAGACGCGTAAGCGTGCTCGCCCGGATCGGATGAATCCGCACTTCACGACCCACACCCTCGGCGGCGGCCACGTGCGGCCGGGCCAGCCCAAGGGCTCCGGCTATCACTACCGCCCCGGTGGCGAGGACTTCCCCGACCGCCGGCTCGTGCCCGGCTCGAGGGTCACCTACCCGAATGGCGTATATAGGGCGAAGCCCGAGTTCTCCGACCCGACCTTGAACCCGCCGACCGGCGCCTGGAAGCCGAAAGCCGGCAACGGCGGCGTCAGCACATTCTTCCCCGACGACTGGACGCCGGCACAGGTGGACAACGCGGCGTCAGGTGCTTTCAAGAACTCGACGCCGCTTCCCGGCAACATGTGGGCCGGTACCTACAATGGCGTCACGATAAGAGGCTTCTACAACCAGGCCGGTGGCTTCACGCACGGCTGGCCCGTTCCCTAGCGCATCGAGAGGCTCGCGGTGGGTGTTATCAGCTGGGGACTCGATCCCACGCACGGCCTGCCTGTGTACGAGGTCGAGGACCAGCGCTACGACCTGCTGGGTCAGTGGCTGTCCGCTGACCTCGACAGGTTTTTTGAGGTCACCCTGGACGCGCTGGCGATGGCCAATGATGTGGCTCGCGGCGAGCCGCCGTTCGAGGAGTGGAGCAGCGAGAACTACGAGGTGTCGTTCACGCCGTCGGCGCTGCGGATCGCCAACTTGTGGGTGCCCGGTGCAGAGGGGGAGTTCCCGGCCGACGTCGCTCGGGCGGCGATCGAGGACTACTGGCGTTTCCTGGTCGCTCAGCCGGAACGTCCGGCCGTCCGGGAGTACCGCCCGGACCTTCCTGAGTGGCAGGCCGACCTGCTCTGGTGGGAGGAGAAGTGGGGCCGCACCCACCCGTACCGGGGGCGGCTCTTCTGACCCAGGCGGCCCCTGCGACCAGGGACTGCGGCTTCGCGAACCAGGGCAGCTCTTCGGCGGGCCGGTTGAGCGCGAACGCCAGATCGAATACGTCCACGTCGGCGACAGATTCCAACACCGAGCCGAACGCGTACGCGGCGAGCAGGAACGGCTCGTCGTCCCACAGGCCGCTGGCCTGCTGACAGCGTTCGGCGACCGTTCGAAGGCGGCGAACCGCGGTCTGGTGACGCACTCGCCGATTTAGGCTCTCCGGGATGAGTGTGGGCGGAGGGCGGGGAATGTGTGTACGGATGTTGTTGCTGGTCAAGGTATTTCCAACGCCGCCACCCGCCGCGACAGCTCAGCACCGCATGCCGCTTGGGTGTTCACCTGCCCGATCCAGGTGTCCAGCCAATCCTCGGCGGCATCGATGCCGCCCACAGGCTCACCCCCCATCGATATCTTCCGACAGGATATCGAGCCCTTGCTATCTGGATCTTCGACTCCGATCCGGGGGCCTTTCGACCGATGGCAGTTCGCGTACCGCCCAGTGGGGCTGGAGATCATTGCGGCAGGACGTAACTCGTGTGGGTGCGGATTCGTCAGGCCGGCCGGCACGTTCTGGAGCGTTCGTCGCACTATTGATACCAACGCTCCTTGTCGAGACGCGCTGTGCCAGCCTCGACGCCGCAGCGAACGAGCGTGAGGTGATCGGCAATCCGTCGCAGACGGGGTGGCGTACGGCTATGTCGCCAGTTCCGCTGGCAGCGGAACGGGTCATTAACCCGAACATCGAGACGGTCGGCTTGCACCAGCAGCGGCCAGGCGATCGCGGCGAGCGCCTAGCCGCGATCGGCCCGGTGGCCAGTGCGCAGTGGGGCATGATCACCGCAGGTACACCGTCCGTACGCGGTGCTTTGAGGTGTAATCGGACCAGCTTCCCGGATGCGCTAGCAGGACGGCGCACATGGCTACAGCACCGCGATCAGCAGACGAGCGCGGCGGATGGCGCCTGCCCTGCGACATCCAGTGGCGTGGTGGTCTCGACGTCCTTCACCCACCTGTTCACGATGCCGACGATGAACTGGTTGCGGAGCCCACCCCACCAACCGGCTGCCCCGGAGTCGGCCGGTAGGTTGCCGAGCGTGAACTCCTCGCCATCTCATGTCGCTCGTACCGCGTACGAGGCTTTCCTCGCCGATTTGCAGCACGAGCCGTCTGCGGCTGAGTGTGAGCGGTGGGCCGCGGATCATGCGGGTGATCCTGATGAGCCGCGCGCATTGGTGGATGCGGGGTGGTCGACGGCCCGTGGCGGCGACAGTGAGCGGGCGCTGGAGCTGTTCCGCCGGGCCGCGGGGTATGCAGGTGAGTTCGGCAGGGACGCACAGGTCGGCATCGCGGAGCAGCTCTATGCGCTGCAGCGTGATCAGGAAGCTGACGAGGTCCAGCGTGCACTCCGGGCGGAACTGGACGACCAGCCCGGCGGTCTTGGCACCGTGCGGATCTTCGACGACATGACCGAGATGCTGTCCGATGCCGACCAGGACCGACTGGCCCTCGAATGGTGCCAGGCCGGATTGGACCGGGCGACCGAAGCCGACAACGACCCCGAGGTGGGAAGTCGCCGGCGCAGGCTGCTCATCACCCGCGGCTACCTGCGGGAGAAGCTGGGCATAGAGCTCGACGACGATGATCTCGAAGCTCGGGCGGAGGCCGACTCGTCGCTGGCCAAGGTCACAGCCATGATGCGCGAGAGGCTGGGTCCTCTTCTCGGGGGCAGTGATGAGAGTGCCTTCGACGCTATCGTCCTGCGGTGGGTTCGGGAGGACTTCAGCGCGGTCCGATCTCGCTGGCCGAAATCGACGGCCCACTATGGCGACGATTACGAGACGTACGCTGGGCGGATCCAGCGGGAGGCCCGCATGTACGAAGACTCGGGCGCGACTCGCGTTCACCTGATCGCCGGCGGCCTCGCCGACTACGAGTCGTACACGAAGGCGCAGCGACGCGATCCGGCCGACCCGTCGACTCGCCAAGACTATGGCGAGTGGTGTATCAAAGCGCGTCCCGAGCGGGTGCGGATCTGGCCGCCCGAGCGCAACGGCGCGTGCTGGTGCGATTCGGGACGCAAGTACAAGAAGTGTTGCGGGGCGCCGGCCCGCAACTGACCGCCGTCGGCCTTCGACCACCACGGTCTCCGTGATGGTTCTGTCACGGATAGCGGCCGTCGGGCTCGGCGGTAACACGTTCGATATGCGCCGGCTTTCGACAGGCCGCGTGGCTTTGGAGATCCAACGCGGGTGCCCGGCGCTGATCTCGGGTGGTGTCCGCCCGCCGAGCACATCGGCACGCGTCCCCTCCGCAGCGACCACGCCGTGAACCCCGATCACGACCATCTTCACGCGTCGCCGTCTGCCGTTCCGGGTTCGCCGGTGGGCGCGAATCGTCCGGTGACTCGGCCGGGCGTCTCGGCCAGGTGTTTCAGGCGTCGGTTGCTGTCGAGGGCCTGCTTGGCGACTCGAGTGCCGATTTGCTCCTTGCGCGACCCGACGTAGGAGGCGAGGGTCGTGAGCATGTCGGGCCATCCGTTGACCACGAAACTGGTGAGTACGCCGACGCCGGCCGCGAGAAGTAGATCGATGGCGTCGTCGACCAGTCGAGAGTGCGCCCGAACGCCAGCGTTGCGGGCGGCGTCGACGGCGGTGTCGAGGGCTCGGGTCTCGCTTGTTCGATGTGGAAGATCGACCACTTCCGCCAAGACCGCGGTCCGTACCAGGCGGACGTTATCCGCCCAGAGTCGGATCCGCCGGTCGGCGTCTCGTTCCGCGAAGCCGCTGGCCCAGAGAAGCTGAGCCATGAAACGTTCGCTGTTGGTCAGTTCGTACGGGACCGGCGGAAGGTCAACGTCCGAGAGCTCCGGAAGCATCGGAGCGCGGACCGGGTGGTGCATGACCTGGATGCCCGCGCTGCGGGCGACGAGATCGTGGTACCGGCCGCGAAGCAGGATGGACAGCACATGGGCCCGGCTTACCAGCCCGTACAAATCGCTGTCGGTGCCGAGCGTGGCCGCCTCGGAGGAGTGCTCCCAGGCCCGTACCAGCTCTTGCTCGTCGACTTCAAGGACCGCGGACAACGGCGTACGCAGGCTGAGGTCGAACAAGCCGCCGACCCGCAACGTCGTTGCCTCTCGGTTGGCTCCGAGGGCGGTGGTCAGCCATTGGTCAAACCCGCACCGCGGCCCGTACAGTTCGTCGGGGTTCGACAGGCAGGTGTCGACGATCTCGCGGAGTCGGGTTGTGTTGTCCTGCGCCCAGTGGCTGACCTCGGCCGCCGTGCGGTCCACCGTGTTGGCCGGCAGTTGCGCGCTGTCGACGAGGTCGGTGACCGCCGTCCGCAGAACGTCGTGGGGTCCCTTCGTGGCCAGGCGTCTGCTGCCTGGGCTCGGCAGGACCCGAAACTGTCGGCCGTGGACGATGCCGCAGGTTGCTTGGATGCTCGACACCGCTGACCAGCGGTAGGCATCGCGCATCGGCCCGGCGTAGCCGTTCGCCACCTCGGTGAGACTCGCCCAATCGATGAAGCCCTGCGTCACCGAGTCCTCCGTCTGGCTGTGCCCGTCGTCCGGCACTGACGGGCTTGCGGAATAACGCGATCTTCACCCTCTGCTTCCACTTTAGTCCCGGCTTGCACTAGTGGGTGGAACCATTGGTCTGTGGCACCTGGCCCGGCGAATATGGGAGACATCGACATGCCTGTGCACCGCATCGTCCAAGCGGGTTGCGTCCAAGCCGTACACGAGGTTGAGCAGGTCACACGGGAGATGAACTGGCAGCCGTGGGAGGAGTTGCCGGCACTGCTGCGCCAGGCTCGTGCCGTCTTCGTCGTCGGTAATGGGCGCAGCGGGTTTGTGGTTCGCATGGCCGCCATGCGCCTGATGCACGTCGGCCTGGCGGCACATGTCGTGGGGGAGACGACGACGCCCGCCATCACTGCCGATGATGTCTTGATCGCGGTTTCAGGTTCAGGCTCGACCAACGGCATCGTGTACGCCGCCCGGCAGGCCGCCAACAGCGGGGCTACCGTCATTGCGGTCACCGCGAACTCCGGCTCGGACCTGGCCAAGATCGCCAAGGTTGTCCTGCTGGTCCCCGCGCCCGAGAAAACGGACCATGGTGATGCCCGGGGCTCTGAGCAGTACGCCGGCTCGTTGTTCGAGCAGATCGTGCTGTTCGCGTTCGAAGGGGTCTTCAATGCGCTCTGGCAAGCGAGCGGAACCGACGCCGCCGAGATGTACCGGCGCCACGCGAATCTCGGCTGACCAGCCGGTTCGGGCGTGAGGTTCGCGCTCTACTACGACAGTCGCACCATGACCGACGCTGCCGTCGCAAAATTCTCGACCGCCTCGTCCAGGCTGCGCACCGCGCTTTGGAGAAGGCCGGCGTCTCGAGCCACGACGGCGACCAGCATCTGCTGTCGCGCATGTTCCAACTCCGACAAGGCCGCAGTTACCTCTGCGCGGGAGGTGCCCGCCCGAAGCCCGCGGACAGCGGCGCGGTACCTCGGGTCGTGCTCCGCCAATCGAGCCAACGAAGGAGCCTCGCCTGTCGACGGCGTGACGGCACCTGTCCGCAGTTCCTCGGAGGAGCGGATCACCTCGACGCTCAATTGTTTCGTCCGCAGCCGGGCGGCCACTTCCCTCCGCTCGGTCAGGCCTCGAAGGATCATCGCGGCCACGGCGGCCACGGCAACCCCGGCGACGACGAAGATCAGACCAGCTTGATCGGGCACTCCGAACCGCCCTCCAAGGTCATCCCCGTGTTTGCCCTGCTTCGACTGTACCGACCAGCTGTGAACTCCCGGCAAGGTCTTCCACCAACGAGTCCCCCGCCCGGGGTAGTAGACAAACGCGCCAGCAGTTCCGCACGCTCAGAGCGTGCTAGGCTAGTGACATCTAGTCTAATGCTTCGTCGGCAGGTCGGTAAAGACACGATGGTCGAAGCCGGCGTCGGCCGGTCCGGCGAGTTACATCAGCTGGCCGCGGGTGTTGCGCCCAGTCACCACGGGGCATCGACGTCGAGGAAGTCGCGCGGGTGGCAAGTCGACCGGCCTCACAGGTGCGGCGTGGTGCCGCTGGTCCGCGAACCGCGCGCGCTGCTGTTCGCTCCCATGCTCGGCTGCGAGTGCAGTCAGGCGCTTGCGAGCCGTGAGGCCGCCAGCGCGTTCAGGGACACGCCCTGCTCCGCGGCGCGGATGGCGAGGCGGCGATGGACTTCTTCGGGGACACGGACCTGGAACTTGCCGGAGTAGTGCTTGTCCGCGATGGCGACAGGTGGCTCTTCGCCCGACGCCAACATCTCCGCGACGATTTCTTCGACGATCCGCTGGACGCCGATGAACGCTTCCATGCGGTCCTCGGCGAGCCACGACACTGATGGCAGTTCGGCGACGGTGCCGACGTACTCCTCGTCCTCTGCCGACCAGTGCACTCGATAGGTGTAGTGATCCGCCACGCTCACGAGCGCTCCTCCAACTTCTTGATCGCGGTCAGAACCTGCTTGACCTGGTACGGCTTCGCTTTGCCGCCTTTGTCTTGAATGTTGACTCTCGGGTCGCCGGGCCACGGCATCTTGAAGACGTAGTGTGTTGTGCCCTGTGACCGTGGTTCGCCGAAGAAGTGCCGGCATGCGAACAGCAGGTCGGCGAACCGGACGTTGTTGGGGTTCCGGCGCATCTCCGCCAAGATCTTCGCCAGCTTATCGGTCACGTCGCACATGATAGCTCGCGTAGTATCGCCCGTGATACTAATGATGCTGGCGACGGCCTCACCAGGTTCGAGCCCAGTCCGGCGGAGGCAGGACAGGTAGATCCGGCTCGCCGGCTATCGGTTCGAGGGCATACAGAACGGCTAGTTCGCCGCTGTCGGGGTCGGTCTGAACGCGTCCGTAGCTGCCGTCTGAGGCAACGAGGAACCAGTAGTCCGGCGCTGGGCTGCCGTCGTCCAGCAGTGCCCGGGTGCGGGCGACCCGGCAGATGGCCTGAGCGAGTTCGAGCTCGCTCGCGTTGGTCAGTTCACGGAGCTTCTCGCCTGCACTGAATTCGTGTCCGAATTGCCCGTCCGCAGGGGTGATCAGGGCTACCGGGTCGGGACCGGGGTGGTCGTTGAGCTGCTCGTAAGGTCCGGCGTACACCAGCTCCAACGGCACGTTGTAAACGGTGTGCAGCGCCTGCCGCAGTGCCTCTGCGGGCGTTCTGCCGTCGAAATAGATTCCGTAGGTCATGCCTCACCCTTGTAGCTCTTGTGGTGCTTGAAGACCTCAAGTGCCGCTGGCCAGTCGGCGTCGTTGATACTCGGGTCCCGGCGTAACGCATCTCGGGCCGCGTCGATGTCGCCGTCGGCGCCGATCAACTGTTTGAGGGCCTTGTATTCGGACCGCGACAGATTCACGAGGCCGGGTCCCGAGTCCGGGAAGACGGTCCCGGTCGATTCCACAGCGTACGTGCGGCCGTTGATCTCATAACGGCTGTTCTCCTCGACCCACCTTCCTCGGCCCGTCGAAATGCCCTCCAGGTCCCCCGCCACATCCGTGCTGGGCAGCACGACGGTGTTCTTCTCCTTGGCAGGGCTCTTCGGCCGAATGTTGTTGAGATTGTGCCGGTTGTTGGGCGGCTTCAACGGGATCTTCGCCGCCGGCCCCATGACCGGCCCCGCGTCGACGGCCGGTGATCCGCTCAACGCGGCTGCGCCGCCTGGCCGACCCCGTCGGAGAACCTCGGCGATCCGGCGTTGGGCCCCAGCGGCGCTATCATCGTCGCCGAGACCCCCTGCGGACGGCGGGCGCCGCGGAGGCCCACCCCCACCCCCACCGCTCCCTCTTGTGCGCTCCGGCTCCGCTGAGGAGCCTCCGTGGCGCGGGGTGTGCGATCTGGCCATGCCTTCCGCCCGTCAGCTGCCTGGGAGTGCCATCGTATCGACATGGGTCAACGCGTGATCGTGTTCCTCGGCGGCGATGGGTGTTGATCTCGTTCCGCTGCCGCCCGGCCGAGTCCGCTCCGTCGCGACTGTCTCGCCCGCGTCGGCCGGGCGATGCCGATGCGTCGGGCAATCCATTGCTGGATCGGCCCGACCCGCAGGACGGGCACAAGCTCCTGACCCTGGGACGCCGAAGGCATATTTCGTGCACCCGCACGTCCGGAGCACTCGCGGCGGCTTCTGAGCTGGGAGAACGTCTTCGGCGGACGACTTGATGTTCGCGATCGTTCGTGCGCCGGTACCGCGGGGTGCGCCTCCTGCGGCAGCGTTGCCGGGCACCTCGCGCACGATTTGCCCGGCGCGCGGCTACCGCGGAGGGTCAGTCGCCGGAAGTCGGAGGCATACAGCTTTGCCCTCCGTCGCCGCCGTCGAGGTTTGTGCCGAAGCACCCACAGGCGCGGCGGTCATCCTGACGTGTTCAGATATCAAGGTCGGCCAGTTCGAGGCGTTCGAGCAGGCTGGGCTTGCGCGCGTGGGTCGTCCGCAGTTCGGCCAGCCGCCGCCGGAACGACGCGGTGTTGCCATCACGCTCGCCGAGGTCGCGCAGGTCTACGAGCAGCTGCATGGCTGTGTCGTACTCGCGGGGTTTCTTCGTGGCGATGAGGTCGTCCACCTGTTGCCAGGCGGCAGGCTGATCAACCGCGATGGTGTCGAGGTGGTGTTGCCGGGCCTCGGCCGCGGATCGCTCCCGGCGGGCATGCTCACGTTCGCGTTGCTCGGCGTCGCGCCGCTCGCGTTCGGCGCGCACATCTGCGGCGGTGGCGAGCAGTTCCCCGGCCGTGCGTGGGTCAGTCGTTGTGGAGGCGGCCGTGGAATGTGCCTCGCGGTATCGGCGTAACAACTGGTTGCGTAGGTGGGGGTCGGCGCCGGTGATCAGGTCACTCAGGATCGCGTCCTTCTCCTGGGTAGGCAGCCGGAGGACCCAGGCGCGCAGTCGCGCGGCGGTCGGTTCGTCGGTCGTGGCCGGGGGCGAGCCGGCCGCCGCGGCGGCGATCAAGTCCCGGTCGATGCACAGGAACTCGGCGACTGCAGTGAGAGAGGCGTCGAACGTGCTCAGCCCGGCCGGCACGGGTGGCTCGGGTTCGTCGTCGGTGACTTCCAGTGATTGCACGCAGCGTAGCCAGGCGATGTACAGCAGGCGCAGGTCACCGGCGGCGAGGCTGGCCCGCACTGGAATGACGGACGCGAGCAACCCTTGACCGTCGATGTCCCACTCGTCGGTGCCTTCCTCGTCTTCGCGGTTGAGGTGGATGATGACGTTCTTGCCGCTGGTCCAGGCGGAGGCGCTGTCACCCACGCAGTAGTCGGCAACGACCGCGGGGTCGAGCACGCGCTTCGGCAATCTCAGCATCAGCGTGCGGGTACCCCAGTTCGCCAGGTAAAGGTGCGCGTCGAAGTACCGCTCCATCAGCTTGCGAGGGTCACCTTTGAAGTTGCCCCACTCGTAAGTGTTGACCAAGCTGGTGGCGGTGATGTCGGCTCGGGTGGACAGCGACCGCAGTTCGCTCTGCTCGCGGATGGTGAGCGGCCGGTCGATGGCGGTGAACTCGTAGTACTGATATTCGCTCACAGTGATTACCGTCCAGCCCAGTGCCGGAAGGCGTCGATCCATGCGGCGCCGTCCGGCGCCGGTGTCGGCAGTGGTAGGTCGAGCAGATCGATGCGCTGCCGGTCGCGGCCTCGGGCGCAGACGGCCACGATGCTGTCGTCGATCAGGTCGACCTTCTTCACGGTGACCTCCACGCCGAGCACCGTAGTGGTGAACGGCAGGACCAGATTGTCTTCGATCATGGTGAACAGGCCGGTGAGCTGTTCGTCGTCGTTGTACGCGTCGACTGTGGCTTCTTCGATCATTGCCTCGAGCGTCGCGTTCCGCTTCGGTGCCATCGGCGGAGGATAACGGACCCGTCTCGGAGCGCTCGAAGCCCGATACGCGAGAATAGTCCGGTGGACGAGTTTGCCGATTTGCGCCGCGAGGTGGAGCGGCTGAGGGCGGAGAATGCCAGGCTGTCGCGGCTGCTGGAGCTTCGTGGGCAGGACACTGCTCCGTCGCCGGAGCAGTTGTCCGCGCCGGTTGCTGCGCCGGGGCTCGTCACGATGGCCTCGCCGGTGGCGGACAAGTTGGCGTTGTTTGCTGACCGGTTTCGCGCCCGCACCGACGTGTACGCCGTCCGCTGGGAAAACACCCGTACGGGTGCATCCGGTTGGTCGCCGGCCGTAGCCGGCGGCTGGCGCAAAGGGATGGATCGGCGCAGCGCCACTCATCTTTCTCGCACGCCGCAAGTAGTGGCTGCTCATCTCGTCGGCGACGTGTTCATGGGTCTTTACCCGCTGCTACCCAAGAACACGTGCCAGTTCGTCGTGGCCGACTTCGACGGTGCGACGGCGATGCTTGACGCGCTCGCCTACGTCAAGGCGGCGAGAGCCAGCGCTGTGCCGGCCGCGCTGGAGATCTCCCAGTCGGGCCGGGGCGCCCACGTGTGGATCTTTTTCACCGACGTGGTTTCGGCGGTGAGGGCGCGGGCGGTCGCCACTGTGCTGCTGCACGAGGCGATGGTGCTGCGCGGGTCGATGGACCTACGGTCGTACGACCGGCTGTTCCCCAATCAGGATGTCCTTCCCGACGGCGGCTTCGGTAACTTGATTGCCGCGCCCTTGAACGGCCGGCGCCGTAAGGACGGCCTGACCACGTTCCTCGACCTCAGCACGCTTGAGCCGTACGAGGATCAATGGGCGTTCCTCTCGACGCTGGACCGGCTCACTCCCGGCGACGCGGAACGCGTGGCCCAAAAAGCGAAACGCTCCACCACCGGCGCCGACGTCGCCACCATCAGCCGGTCCGCCGCAACCCGGGTCCATCCCGCGCTGCCCCCGCTGGTCCACGCGGAAATCGGCGCCGGACTCAGCATCGATGCCGATCAACTCACCCCGGCCGCACTGGCGACGTTCAAGCACGCCGCGGCCGTGGCCAACCCGAAATTCTATGAACTGCAACGCCTGCGAAAGTCGACCTGGGACACCCCACGATTCATCCGCGGCTATGACCTGACGCTCGACCACCGCCTGGTCCTGCCCCGGGGACTGCGCCACACCATCGCCTTCATCGTCGAACAGGCCGGCTCTCGGCTGTCCGTCACCGATGCGCGGAATCCTGGCCAGGAGATCGACGTCGCGTTCACCGCCGAACTCAGCACCAGGCAGAGCACCGCGGTCGGAGCCCTTCTCGCGCACGATGACGGGCTGCTCGTCGGCCCACCCGGATCCGGCAAGACCGTCATGGGTTGCGCCGTGATCGCCGAGCGCGGCACGTCCACCCTGATCCTCGTCGACCGTAAAGCCCTCGCCGACCAGTGGCGCATGCGGGTCGAACAATTCCTCGGCATTCGGGCCGGGCAACTCGGCGGTGGCCGGCGCAAGCTCACCGGCGCCGTGGACATCGCGTTGCTGCCGTCTCTGGCCAGACGCGACGACATCGCCACTCTCACACAGGGGTACGGGCACGTCATCGTGGACGAGTGCCACCACCTCGGCGCCGCTGCGTACGAACACTCGGTGAAACGGATCGCCGCGCAGTTCTGGCTCGGCCTCACCGCCACACCCAACCGCCGTGACGGCCTCGGCCAACTCGTCACCTGGCAGCTCGGACCCGTGCGGCACACCATGACCGACGAGGAACAGGGCACCCTCGCGGCCGCCATGCACGCCATCGCCGGACCCCGACGATTGCTGTTCCTCCACGACACCGCGTTCACGCCCGGCGACGTGGACCTGGACGCGCCGGGCGCGCTGGCCGAGGTGCACCGGAGGCTTGCCCTCGACGAGTCCCGCAACGCTTTGATCGCCGACGATGTCGCCGCTGCTCTGAAGCGTGGGCGCAACTGTCTGGTCCTCACCCGGCGGGTCGCCCACGTCGAGGCCCTCGCCGCCATGCTCTCCGCGCAAGGACACCAGGCGCTCGTACTCCAAGGCGCGATGAGCACCACCAACCGCCGAGCGGTTGTCGACCGACTCGACTCGGCCAAGGCCGGTGACGGCCTGCTGGTCATCGGCACCACACCGTTCATCGGCGAAGGCTTCGACGCTCCCGCCCTCGACACCCTCTTCCTGGCCGGCCCGATCTCCTACGACGGCCTCCTCGTGCAGTGCGCCGGCCGGGTGATCCGGGCCGCCCCCGGCAAGGACATCGCCGAGGTCCACGACTACAACGACCCAGCCACCCCGATCCTCGCCGCCTCACTGCAACGACGCATGCCTGGATACCGGACACTCGGCTTCACTACGGCATGAGCACAGCGGTCTCCTCACGCCCGGGGGCAATCCCTGGATAGATAACTTGTGGCTTCCGAAGCTCGACCACCCACCGGTCGAGGTGTTCGTCTGGGACCCGCTGACCTTCGAGCTGGGCCTGGACACGGTCGAGGTAGAGCCGGGGGAGCTGGCGAGGATCTACTCGCCAGGTCGGACCGCCGTCGACCTGATGCGAATGCGGAACAAGCTCGGAGAGTCGGTCGCGTATGTCGCCTTGCGCCGTTATCTGGCCCGACGTGATGCCCGAGTCGCCGACCTCATGATGTACGCGAAGGCACTGGATGTGGGTCGGTCCGGTCCGGGCGGCGGTCGAAGTCCTGGCCGCATCATGAAGGAGGATGTCGTGACTCGAACCACCCGCGCCGGCGCAGGTGGCCGCGCATACCTGGGCCTGCAGAATTTGGCCCGCAGGCAGGCGCCAGACCCAGGCGCTGATGGTCATCTATGTTCTGGAGCGGTTCCTCGCCCGCCTCGAGGTCAGCGGCTACGCGGACCGGTTCGTCCTCAAGGGCGCGTGCTGCTCGAAGCTGCCGAGCGCGACAAGACCGTCCTCCAGCAGTCCAGCGCGCGCATCCGGGCACGACTCCGCGTCGAACGAGCTGCGCCGGACGAGGTCTCCTCGACTCACTCGGCATCGATCCCGGCCAGTTAGAAACGGCTGGCGACTTGCGGGCCTTCTCGACCTTCATCCTCAAGGTCGTCAACCGATGCAATATCGACTGCGACTACTGCTACGTCTTCAACTCAGTTGATCAATCGTGGCGGACTCTCCCTCCGCGATTGTCGCCGGCGACCGCCCGGCGTGCGGCCGAGCGGATAGCCGAGCACGCGCGGACCCGCGGCATCGACTCCATCGACATCGTCCTGCACGGCGGCGAGCCGCTGCTGGCCGGAGTGGAGTTCACGCGCGACCTTCTCCTCGTACTCAGAGAAACTCTCGCAAAGGTTGCGGCGACTAGGTTCGAGCTGCAGACGAACGCCACGCTCGTCAGTCCAGAATGGCTCGACCTGTTCGAGGCGTTCGACGTCAAGATCAGCGTGAGTCTGGATGGCCCCGGACTCATGAACCTCGATTCGTCAGAGGGTTCTGATCCCTCGGTAGGCCTTTCGGATTGACCGTTTTGTCCCATATGGTGTGGGGTGGGGGCGTCGTCTGTCACGACGGTGTGCCGGGTCTCCGGTTCCCGGTTACGGCCCTTTCCGGCTCGCTGAGACGGTTGTTGCTGCTCAGGTGGGTGCGGGTAGGGCGTTCAGGCGTTGCCAGCAGAGGATGAACGCGTTGGTCCAGGGCCAGGTTTCGGCGATTTTGAGGGTGCGTTGCCGGGCGTGGGTGCTGAGGGTGGCGGGTAGGTGCAGCAGCCGGTAGCGCAGGGTTTCGGGTTCGGCATGGAGCAGGTCGGGTTGGTCGTGCAGGCCGAGGAGCCGGGTCCAGGCGGTGAGGTCCGCGGCGATGTTCGCGGCCAGCACCCACCCTTGGTTGACGGTCCAGGACTTCGACGGCAGGTTGCGTAAGCCCATGGCCTTGTTCGTGCGGACTCTGTCTTCCACCGTGGCGTGGCTTCGGTGCAGCGCGTCGAGCCATTGCGGGTGATGCGAACCCGGAACGCCCCGCATTCGGGTGATGTTGGTGGCGACGATCGCGTAACGCCACCCGGTGGCGCGTTCCAGGGCGGTCAGGTTTTTGCGGTGCCGGGCGGCGGGCCTCGTGCGGCGGGCGATCAGCCGGAGTCCGGGCAGCCATTTCTCGGCGCGGGTGTCGAGGCCGGTCAGTTCGGCGACCCCGGCGGTCGCGGTCGCTTCGCCGTCCTGGCGCAGCGAATCGGTCCAGGCGTCGACGGGCAGTTCGGCGAGCGCGGTCTCGTCGGTGTCGGTGATGGTCCACCCGACGGTGAACCGGACCGTGCGGAACGCGGTGTTCATCGCGTGGAGGTGTTCGAGGAAGTCGTGGGTAGCGCCGGCCCCATCGACCCGGATGAGGATTTTCCGGCGGTAGCGGGCGGGGATCTGGTCGATCGCGTCGGCGAGGACCCGAATGTGGTCACTGACCGTGTTGGATCCGGCGTTGCCTTCTCGCAGCAGCATGGCCAACGATTCGGCCGTGTTCGCGCACCATGCCCCGAGTGGGTGGAAACCGAAACCTTTCTTGAACGTCACCGCCGCGCCCTGTTTATCCGAGTGTGCGGTGATAAGGGTGGCGTCCAAGTCGATCACGATCCACCCGTGCAGGAGTTTACCGGCGACCAGCAGCCAGGGAAACCCGCCCGCCCGGCCGGCGATCAGATCCCATACCCGCCGGCGGGCTTTCGCCCGAGCCTTGCCGATCTTACCCAGGGTCACCAGGTCGAGGCCGGTCAAGCACCGCCGGACCGTGCTGTCCGACGGTGGGTCACCGAACACCGGGGCCTGATGGGCCAGCAGGTCGATGTCGGACACGCTGGTCGCGCCGAGCGCGATCGACACCGCCAGAGAGGTCAGCACCGTGCCCCGATCCCACCATCCGGGGCCCTCACCCCGGGGTATCACCGCGTTCAACCCGCTGGTCAAACCCGCCTTGTCAGCGCATTTGCGGAGCAGGACCGCCCCGGCGTGACCGACGAGGTTCTTATCTGTGGCCGTCACGGACAGCCGGTCATCCCACCCGATAGACTTACTCACCAGAAAGGTGCACCCGCTTCTACATAGGACACGGTCTCGACAACCACATCCTTGCAGGTCGGGTGCACCTTTCCTTGATCACCCTCGATACCCGCTATTCACTCTGAATAGCGGAGGT
>Ga0247781_1000035_pt1 | contig 36329 bp, 26 predicted proteins | sample UWRJL184509B5_FD_179922 | JGI IMG/M metagenome (GOLD analysis project Ga0247781, IMG submission 179922) | Plant litter microbial communities from Arlington Agricultural Research Station in Wisconsin, United States - UWRJ-L184-509B-5 | ecosystem: Environmental > Terrestrial > Plant litter >...
TACTTCGCGGCGGGCCTCCCGGTGGTCGTGTGTGCCTGCGTGATGCTCCTGATCCCGGACCCGCTGCTGTTCTTCGGCAAGACGGTTCCGTTCCTGGTGCACGGCCAGGACGCGTACACCGCGAAGTACGACTCCTCGCTGCCGCTGATCCTGCCCAGGCTCGGGATCCCGGAGCTCGCGGTGACCGTCGTCCGGCTCGGGACGGCGGTAGCGACGGTGGGCTTCGCGGTACGGCGGTGGTTCCAGGGCGGCCACGAGGGTCTGCGCCTGGCCGAGGTGAGCTCGCTCCTGCTGGTCGGTACCTTCCTCGGGTCGACGCCCGCCTTCCCGCACTACGCGATGCTCGTCGTCCCCCTGCTGGTAGCGAGCGCCGTCGTGCCGGGCGCGGCCGCGCGGTCACCGTGGTTCTGGCTGTCCCTCGTGCCGCTGACCGACTTCGTGCAACTGCCCTTCATCGACTTCGCCCAGCCCGGCGAGAACCGCGACGCCTTCAAGCCGTTCATCTGGCTGGTGACGCTCTTCGGCCTGCTGACGCTCGCGAGCGCCCGCCGGGTACGGGACACAGCGCCGCGCCCGGTCGTCGTGGTGCGAGAGCCGGTCTAGGCGGTCGTGTGGGCGAGCAGGGTGTCGACGATCTGGTCGATGCCGGCCAGCAGGGAGAGGTGGCCCTCGCCGGGAAGCAGGTGCACCTCGGCGCCGGGCACGTGACCGGCCAGCCAGTGGCCGTGCGCCGGCGGGACCATGCGGTCCTGGTCGCCCTGCCAGACCGCGACCGGCACCCGGATGTCGGTCAGCGGGAAGCCCCAGTCGGCGAGGAACGCCAGGTCGTCCTCGCGCCAGCCGGCGATGCCGGCCGAGACCGAGTAGCGGGTCGACTGGGCCAGGTAGTCGGCGAAACCACCGGCCAGCGCCCGGCGATCTACCTCGGACAGCAGGTCCCCGAAGGCCTCGACCACCTCGTCGGCGGTCACCCGGGCCAGCCCGGGGACGATCGCGGTGAGGAACGCGTCGAGGGCCTGGACGCCCCGGGCCGCGGCGTCGAACTCGGCGATGTTCTCCTCGCCCATGCCGGCCGACCAGTCCAGGCCGGACGCGTCGTGCGGGGCGACCCCGGCGATGACCGAGGCACCCGCGCAGCGGCCGGGCAGCAGGGCGGCACAGGCCAGCGCGTGCGGGCCGCCGCCGGACCAGCCGATCGTGACGAAGTGGGTGGCGTCCAGGCCGTCCAGCAGCGCGGCCGTGTCGGCGGCGACGTCGGCGACCCGGCGTCCGGGGTGCGGCGAGGAGGCGCCGTAGCCGGGGCGGCTGGCCAGGACGATACGCAGGCCGTGCCGCAGGGCCGACTCGAAAACCGGCTCGAGGCGGACGGCACCGGACGGGGTGCCGTGGTGCAGCACCAGGGGGAGGCCGCCGGGCGGACCCTCGATCAGGTATTCCAAAGTGCGGCCGTCAGGTAGGACGATGCGTTCCACGCGCCGAATGTACGCAGGCGGCGCGACCGTCGCTGCTGCTTCCCCCCGGGACACCCCGAAGGGGCCCGCGCGGACGACGCGGGCCCCTTCTCTGGGCGGGAGCGGATCAGTTCCTGGTGATCGTGAAGGTGGAGGTCGCGTTCTCGATGTCCCGGAAGTTGTTGCTGAACTGCAGGTTGGTGAAGGTGGCGGAGCCGACCGCCGGGCCCTGGCCGGCCTCGGGCATCGGGTTGGCCCAGAGGCCGTAGCCGGACTTGGCGTCGAACTGGTCGCCGCTCTTCTGGGCGCCGCTGATCGTGACGTTGGTAAAGACCGTGTCCTGGATCGGGTTCTGCGGCTGACCGCCGACATAGTTGGTCTGGAACATGATTCCGGAGTAGGTCGGGTCGACGATGTCGACGTTGCTCACCCGGATGCCGGTCAGGGCCTTCGAGGCACTGAAGACCCAGATCGCCGGGAAGACCTGCCCGCCCCAGAAGTGGCCGCCGGCCCGGACGATCGAGATGTTGTCGAACGTGGTCGTCCCGCTGAAGCCGACGAACGGGTAGCCGAAGTCCAGCGAGCTGATCGTGATGCCCGAGTACGTCAGCTGATCGGCGATGTAGAGGTTGCGGAACGTGTTGCGCGTGCCGCCGTAGACCGCGAGACCGGCAGCCCGCCAGGTCAGCGTGGCCGACAGGTTCTCGAACACGTTGTCGGTGTTGCCGGTGGCGGCGCCCCCGTCGGTGGCCGAGAAGAGCGCGAAACCGTCGTCCCCGGTGCCCCGGGCCTCGCTGTTGCTGACCAGGTTGTTCGTACTGCCGTTGGTGAAGTTCACGCCGTCGGCGAAGGTGTTACGGATCCGGGCGTTCGTGATCTTGGTGCCGTTGATGCTGACACCCCAGTACGCGCAGACCGTGTGCTCGACCCAGACGTCGTCGATCGTCAGGTCGTCGACGTCCTTGAGCTCGCCCCACACCTTGCCGGGGCCGTCGATGCGGTTGGTGTAGTTGCCGAAGAAGGCGAGGCGCCGGAACTTCGACCCGCTGGCCGAGGACTGCACGCCGAACCCGGCATCGGTGTTCTCCTGGCCCTGCGGCGTCTGGAACCGGGTGTACCAGATACCGGCGCCGACGACGTCGATCGCCCGGCCACTGATGTTGAACTTGTTCTGCGTGGTGTATGTGCCGGCCGGCAGGTAGACACCCGTCTTCGTGGTGTCCTGGCGGGCGGCGTCCAGCGCGTTCTGCACTGCCTGCTGGTCGAAGCCGGCCGGGACGACGTACTTGCCGGCGTCGGGGTTGGCCTGCGCGGCGACCTGCTCGGTGTTGATGAAGTCGATCGTGATCGCGCCGCCGTTGCCGCCGTCCTTCTGCAGCTTGATCGTGCTACCGGCGGCCACCGTGCCGTTCAGCAGGATGTTGGCCTCGTCGTAGATGTGCCGCGGTCCGGTGCCCGAGTTCTGCGGGCTGCTCTCCGAGCCGTAGAGCCAGGCGTAGCGGGAGGTCAGCGGCAGCGTGGTGTTGAGGGTGCCGTTGACGTAGACGTTGATCGAGCTGGTCGTGTTGTCCGGGATGGAGAAGCGGGCGACCAGCGTGTTGGTGCTGGCCCGCGTCGTCCAGGAGATCGACGCGCCGGTCTGGTTCAGCGTGACGGCGCGGCGGCCGGAGGCCTCCCCGCCGAGGTCGCCGATGGTCCGGTTCGGGCCGACGCCACTCGCGCCGCCGCCGAGCTGGCCGTCCTCGGCCTCATAGGTGTCGTACGGGAAGTTCGCGCCGCGGCCCGCGAAGAACGGCTTCTCGGCGGTGTTGTTGGCCTGCTTGACCGGCAGCTCGTTGGCGTCGTTGGCGATCACGGTCCGGACCGTGTAGCGACCGTTGGCCACCACCCAGGTGCCGAGGTTGATCGCCGGCGAGGAGGCGCCGGCGGCCAGCGCGCCCGTCCACGAGCCGGTGAGCGTGCGCACCACCGTCGAGCCGTTCAGCACGGTCAGCGTGACGCCGTGCGCACCGCCCGCCGACGCGGCCGTGCCCTCGTTCTTGAGGGTGACCGAGAAGGTGACCGTCTGGCCCGCCGACGGCGTGCCCGGCGACCAGCTCACCACGGAGGCGACCAGGTCCGAGCTGCTGACCGGCCCGACCACCAGAGCTGAGGAGCTCGTGTACGAGTTGTTCCCCTCGTTCGACTCGATGATCGTGTCGGCCTCGTCGACCTTGGCCACGACCTGGTACGAACCGGCGTTCCGCGCGCCGATGGTGGCCGAGACCGTCACCTGGGCGCCGGCCGCGAGAGCTCCGACGGTCGCGGTGCCGACCTTGGTCGTACCCAGATAGAAGTTGACATTGGAAGCCGTGCTGCCGACGGTGCCCGCATTGCGCACGGTGGCCGAGAGGGTGATCGCGTCGGTCTCGATCGGCGCGGCCGGCGAGGCGGAGGTGCCCGTGATCGTCAGGTCCGGATTGGGTGCCGCGGTGCCGATCGTCTGCAGCTCGGCCACCTGACCGCTGGGGGCGCCGGTGTTGGCGGTGAACGACAGGCGTAGGTCCGCGACGGTCGCGCTGACCGGGATGGTCACCGTGTTGCCCGAGGACGGATTGAAGCTGTACGTCGCCGAGCCCACCACGGTCGTGAAGGTGCTGGAACTCTGCTCCCGTCCGAGGATCGAGAACGTCTGCTGCCGGGCGCCCCACGAGCTGTCCGGGTTGAGCTTGACGACGACCGACGACAGGGCCGCGTTCGAGCCCAGCTTCACCGTCAGCGTCGCCGGGTAGGCGCTGCCTTCCCAGTACGTGGCGGTGTTGTCGTCGTTGGCGTTGGTGGCCACGAAGGTGTGCACCACCGAGGACGCCTCGATCGGCTTGTTCAGCGCCAGGTTGGAGCCCGGCACCGAGGTGCCGGTGCGGGTCACCGTGTTGCTGAGCGCCGAGACGTTGCCCGCCGCGTCCTTGGCCCGCACCTGGTAGGAGGCGGTCGCACTGGCCGGCTGGGTGTCGGTGTAGGTAAGCACGTTGCCGGCCACGCTGGTCCGCAGCGCGCCGTTGGCGTAGACGTCGTAACCGGTGACGCCCACGTTGTCGGTCGAGGCCGCCCAGGTGAGGCGGATCTGGTCGGTCGCCGGCTGGGTGTAGGCGAGGTTGCCGGGCGTGCTCGGCGCCTGTGTGTCGCCGCCCGCGACCGGGCCGTAGACCTCGACCTCGGAGAGCTGACCGGCGGGCCAGCCGGTGTTGCCGGTGATGTTCACCCGGACGTAACGCGTGCTGGCCTGGGTGAAGTCGATCGTCACCGTGTTGGCCGAGGCCGGGTCGAAGACGTACCCGGCGCTCGCCTTGAGCGTCGAGAACGACCCGCCGTCGGTGCTGCCCTGAATGCTCAGGGTCTGCGTGCGGGTGGCCCACGCGCTGGCCGGGGGCAGCTTGAGGACGACCTGGTTGACCGGGGTGGCGGAGCCGAGGTCGGCCTGCACCCACTGCGGGAAGGCGTTGCTGTTGCTCTCCCAGTAGGTGTTGGCGTTGCCGTCACCGGCGTTGCCCGCGGAGTAGACGTCGGTGAAGCTGCTGGCGCTGAAGGTCTTGCCGGCGGCCAGGTTGGGGCCGGCGGCGTTGGCCGGGGAGGGGGCTACGAGGACGGCGGTGACGACTCCGGCCGCCGCGGCGGCGGCGAGGAGCCTTTTCAATCGAGGCATTAGCGGGAGCGCACCTTTCCTACCTGAAAGGCCCCCTAAGGTGTTGCATCTCTGCTCGTCTGACGCCGCCGGGAGGTGGAGCCCGGCGGCGTCGAACGGGGATCAGTGCAGGCGCAGCCAAACGGCGGTGTCCGGGGGGATGCGGTCACCGTCGAGAGGGCCACTGGCGAGCAGAGTGGACTGGTGGTCGGGCGGCGCGATCGCGCCGCCCGACATGTTGACGACACAGGCGAACTGCGAACCGCGGCGGTACGCGACGACCCCGGGGTGCAGGTCGAGCCAAGCCATCGCGGTCTCGTGCAGGCCCGGCTCGGCGCGGCGCAGCGCGATCGCCTGGCGGTAGAGCTCGAGCATCGAGTTGGGGTCGCCGGTCTGCGCCTGGGCCGTACGGTCCTTCCACTCGGCCGGCTGGGGAAGCCAGGGAGTGGCAGTGGTGAAACCGAACGGCGCCTCGTCGCCGGTCCAGGGCAGCGGCACCCGGCAGCCGTCGCGGCTGTGCCCGCGGCGGCCCCACATCGGGTCCTGGAACTGCTCGGGCGGGATGTTCTCGTTCTCCCAGAGTCCGAGCTCCTCGCCCTGGTAGATGTAGGTCGCCCCGGGCAGCGAGAGGGACAGCAGCGCGGCGGCCCGGGCCCGGCGGGTGCCGAGCTCGAGGTCGACCGGCGTGCCGTCGAGGTTGTTGTCGAAGCTGAAGGTGGTGTCCGCACGGCCGTACCGGGTGACGTGCCGGGTGACGTCGTGGTTGGAGAGCACCCAGGTGGCCGGGGCGCCGACCGCGGCGTGCGCGTGCAGGGTGCGGTCGACGCACTCGCGCATCAGCCGCGGGTCCCAGGCACAGCCGAGGAAGTCGAAGTTGAACGCGGCGTGCAGCTCGTCCGGGCGCAGATAGTTGGCGAACCGCTCGACCTCGGGCATCCACACCTCGCCGATCAGGGCGCGGTCCGAACCGTACGAGTCGGCGACCCGCCGCCACGCCCGGTAGACCTCGTGCACGCCGTCCAGGTCGTGGAACGGGTGCGGTTCGCCCTCGACGACCTCGGGGAAGGCGGTGTCCTTGAGCAGCAGCGCGGCCGAGTCGATCCGGATGCCGTCGACGCCGCGGTCGAACCAGAAGCGCAGGATGCTCTCGAACTCGGCCCGCACGTCCGGGTGGTCCCAGTTCAGGTCCGGCTGCTCAGGCGTGAAGAGATGCAGATACCAAGAGCCGTCCGGCGTACGGGTCCAGGTGGTGCCGCCGAACTCCCCTCGCCAGTCCGTCGGCATCTCGCCGCCGTCCGGGCCCCGCCCTGTCCGGAACCAGAAGTAGTCGCGTTCCGGCGCGTCCGGACTCGACAGCGCCGCCTTGAACCACGGGTGCTCGCTGGAGATGTGGTTCGGCACGATGTCGACGATCATCCGGATGCCGACCGCGTGGGCCTCCTCGATGAGCGCCTCGGCCTCGGCCAGCGAGCCGAAGACCGGGTCGATGTCGCGGAAGTCGGCCACGTCGTAGCCGGCGTCGGCCATCGGCGACGGATACCAGGGGCTCATCCAGATCGCGTCGACGCCGAGGGCGCTCAGGTGTTCCAGGCGGGCGCGGATGCCGGCGAGATCACCCACGCCGTCCCCGTCGGCGTCCGCGAAGCTGCGCGGGTAGACCTGGTAGATCACCGCGTCGCGCCACCACGGATGGGGGTCGGAGAGAGCCACTTTTAGCCTGCTTTCTGTCTGTTCTGACGCCTGAACGGGGCGTCCGCCACCTGGTGATCAACGCTGATCACCCGTTCGGGAGGCGAGCGGAGCTAACCCTTCAGGCTGCCCGTGGTGAGGCCGGACATGATGTTGCGCTGGAAGAGCAGGAAGATGATCACGGTCGGGATCGCGGCGATGACCGAGGCGGCGATCACGACATTCTGCGGGGTGCCGCCGGCGAAGGCGTAGATGCCGACGCTGAGCGTCCTGGTCTCGGGCGACGGCATCACCAGCTTGGGCCAGAGGAAGTCCTTCCAGACCGCGGTCACCGCGAAGATCGACACGACGCCGAGGATCGGCCGCGACATCGGCAGGATGATCGACCAGAGCGTGCGCAGCGGCGACGCGCCGTCCACCTGGGCCGCCGCGATCAGGTCCTCGGGGATCGAGTCGAAGAACCGCTTGAGCAGGAAGATGTTGAACGCGTTGGCGATCAGCGGCAGCCAGATGGCCCACGGCGAGTCGAGCAGGTTGATTCCGATGATCGGCAGGTCGATCGCGGTGACGTACTGCGGGACGATCAGCACCATCGCCGGGATCATCAGCGTCGCCAGCATCAGCCCGAGGATCAGGTTGCCGAAGATCGGGCGGAGCTTCGAGAGCGCGTACGCCGCGGCGGTGTCGAAGACCAGTTGGAAGAAGACCGCGCCGGCCGCGTAGTAGAACGTGTTGAACATCAGCTTGGCCAGGGCCAGGTTGTTCCACGCGTCGACGTAGTTCTGCGTCTGCGGGTCGTGCGGCCAGAGCGTGGGCGGGGTCTGCGCGATCTCCTGGCCCGATTTCAGCGCGCCGGTGACCATCCAGTAAAGCGGCCCGAGGAAGACCAGGGTGAAGCCGGCGACCACGACGGTGAGCAGCGTCCAGTAGATGACCTTGCCGCGCCCGCGCCGGAGCTGAGCCTGGGAGATGAGGGTCCGGGTGCCGGAGTCAGCCATTGTCTCAGTCCTGTTTCGTCGTCAGTCGCACGTAGACGGCGGAGAAGGCGGCCAGCACCAGCAGCATGATCACGCCGAGCGCCGCGGCGCCGTTGAGATCGTTCTGGAAGAAACCGTGCTGGTAGATCAGGTAGGCCACCGAGGTGGCCGAGTCCTGGGTGCCCGCGCCGTTGGCGAGGATCAGCGGCTCGATGAAGAGCTGCATGGTGGCGACGATCTGCAGCATCGCCAGGAGCGCGAGGATCAGCCGGGTCTGCGGGATCGTGACGTTCCAGATCCGCCGCCAGACGCCGGCGCCGTCGAGCTCGGCCGCCTCGTACAGCTCGCCCGGGATGTTCTGCAACGACGCCAGGTAGATCAGCACCGCGCTGCCCAGGTTCATCCAGGTCGACGCGAGCACCATCGCCGGGATCGTCATGGTCGGCGACTGCATCCACTCCGAGGTCGGCAGATGCAGGCTCTTGAGGATCGCGTTGAACAGTCCGGCGTCGCTGGGGTCGTACGCGTAGTACTTGAAGAGGAACAGCGCGGAGGCCGGGGGCAGCATCACCGGCAGGTAGACCAGGACCCGCAGGTAACCCTTGGCATGGCGGAACTCGTTGAGCAGGATCGCCACGAAGAACGGCAGCGCGTAGCCGAGGACCAGCGCGAGGAGCGTGAAGAGGAACGTGTTTTTCCAGGCGGTCCAGAAGCTCGGGTCGGCGACGATGCGGACGTAGTTGTCCCAGCCGACCCAGGTGGTCTCGCCACGTCGGGTGCGCTGGAAGCTCATCACGATGCCGCGAACCATCGGGTACCACATGAAGAGGGCGAAGCAGACGACCGCCCCGATCAGGAACGCGTGCCCGGTGAGGTTGTCCTGGACCTTTCTGCCGAGACTGCCGCGGCCCTTCTTCGCGCGGGGGGCCGGCGCGGACTGCGAGGTGACGCCTGGGGCGGTCATGATCGCCAAGGAGAGCTCCAGGGTGAGAGGTACGGGAGCCGGATCGCCCGGCTCCCGTACTCAGGTGGTCAGCTACCGGCGGCCTGGAGCTGGTTGACCTTGCCGTCGGCCGTTTTGAGGAGCGTGTCGATGTTGGCCTTGGGGTCGGTCAGCACCGCGGACATCGCCGAGTCGAGCACCGCGTAGACCGCCTGCGCGTTGCGGGGCTCGCCCACGATCGGAACCGGGTTCGCCTCGAAGACCGCGAAGTTGCTCGTGTCGACGTTGGCGTTCGCCTTGCGCAGGTCGAGCTCCTGCTTCTGCGCCTCGCTGCCGTTGGTGAAGAGCAGCGGCTGGGGCAGGCCCACCGGGTAGTTCTGCGGCTTGGCCCGGACGTAGTCGAACTGGCCCTTGCCCGGGGTGAGCTTCTCGTAGGCGAGCCACTTCAGGCCGGCCCGCACCTGCTCGGGCGTGAGGCCCTTCTTGAAGAAGTAGCCCTCGCCGCCGCCGAGGGTGCCCTTGGCCGGGCCGTCCTGGCCGGGGATCGGGCCCATCGCCCAGTCCTCGTACTTGCCCTGGAACTGGCTGACGATCGCCTGGGTGGCGTCGGGCGCACCGATGAACATGCCGACCTTGCCCGCGCCGGCGTTCGTCAGCAGGTCGCCCCACTGCAGGAGCTGCCGGGCGCCCATGCTGTTGTCGCCGTAGCGCATGTCCTTGAGGTTCTGCAGGACCTGCTTGCCCTGCGGGGTGTTGAACTCGGCCTTCTTGCCGTCGTCGGAGAGGACCTTGCCGCCCTGCGAGTAGATCGAGGCGGTGAAGTGCCAGCCACCGGTGTTGCCGGCGCTGTACTCCGAGTAGCCCGCGACGCCGCCGCCGAGCGCGGAGATCTTCTTGGCCGCGGCCCGGACCTCGGTCCAGGTCTTCGGCGGGGCGGCCGGGTCGAGGCCCGCCTTCTTGAAGAGGGTCTTGTTGTAGACCAGGCCCATCGAGTAGTTCTTCACCGGCACGGCGTAGAGCTTGCCGTCCTCGGTGAAGACGTCCTTGAGCGCCGGGTCGACGCTGTCCCAGGTGGAGATGTTCTCCTTGGTGGCGTACTGCGCGATGTCCATCGCCTGACCGGAGTCGAGCACCTGCTGCAGGTCGGTCATGTAGCCGTAGAAGACGTCGGTCATGGTGCCGCCGGCCAACCGGGCGGTGAAGTCCGGCGGGTTGTTGCACTGCTCGCCGACGCTGACGCTCTTGATCGTGATGTCGGGGTTCTGCTTCTGGAACTCCGCGACGTCCGCGTTCCAGTTCGCCAGCAGCTCCTTCTGCGCGCCGACCGGCTGGCAGTCGACCGTGATGGTGACCTTGCCCGCGGCGCTCTTTCCACCGTCGTCGCTCTTCGTGGAGCACGCCGTAAGGCTCAGCCCCAGGCCGGCCACGAGCGCGAACGCCGCTGCCTTCCGGTACTGCGGTACGGACATTTGTCCATCCCTTCGGGAACGGGTGTATTCATGGCCTTCACTGAGATGCATCCTTGTCATGAGGCAGACCGTGTGACGTGGGTCTCGCCGCATGTTTCGTGGAGGTGACATTACAAAGTCACGCGGGCCTACGCAAGAAGCCGACTGGCGAAAGAAAAAACGCGACTGTCCGCCTGAAGCGCGGAGACGACGAAGGGCGGGCCGGCGGCCCGCCCTTCGATACAGAAAGTGCCTGGTCAGTCCCGCTTACGCGCGGGGGCGGTCGAGCCGCGCACCACCAGCTCGGGCTCGAAGAGAAGTTCGTCAGGCTCGACGCCGCTGCCCTCGATCTGGTTGACGAGCAGGTCGACGGCGGCCTGGCCCATCATCTCGATGGGCTGCCGCACGGTCGTCAACGGCGGATCGGTGCAGGTCATCAGCGCCGAGTCATCGAAGCCGACCACGGAGATGTCCCCCGGCACGTCGAGGCCGAGCCGGCGCGCGGCCCGGATCGAGCCGAGCGCGAGCACGTCGGAGGCGCAGATCATGCCGGTCACGCCACGGTCGATCAGCTTGGCCGCGGCCAGCCGCGCGCTCTCCATCGAGAAGCTCGTGCGCTCGATGAACCAGAGCTCGCCGGGCGGACCGGCGATGCGTTCGAGGGCGGCGAGCTTGCGCCGCGAGGGCATGTGGTCCTCGGGGCCCATCACCATGCCGACCCGCTCGTGCCCGAGCGATTTGAGATGCCCGTAGGCCTGCTCGACAGCGACGGCGTCGTCGGTCGAGATGTGCGGGAAGCCCAGGTCGCCGACGCCGGCGTTGACCATGACGACCGGCATCCGGCGGTCGGTCAGCGCGCGGTAATGCCCGTGCTCGGCCTCGGCCAGCGCGTAGGAGCCACCGGCGAAGACCACCCCGGAGACCTGATGGTCGAGCAGCATCTCGATGTAGTCGCGCTCGGGGACACCGCCGATCGTGCGGGCGCAGAGCGCGGGGGTGAAACCGCGCTGGGCCAGCGAGGCGGTGACCACCTCGGCCAGCGCGGGGAAGATCGGATTCTGCAGCTCGGGGAGGACCAGGCCGACCAGCCGGCCTCGCTCGCCGCGCAGCTTGGTGGGGCGCTCGTAGCCCAGGACATCGAGCGCGGTCAGCACCGAGGCCCGGGTAGCCTCGCTCACGCCGTTGCGCCCGTTGAGCACCCGGCTGACGGTCGCCTCGCTGACGCCCGCCTTCTTGGCCACCTCGGCCAGACGTTTGGTCACCGGGACAGCCTACGTCAGAACACTGCAAGTTTCGAACTGCGGCTTTCAGAATACGCGGCTGCGTGCGTTCGGTCTTGCAGTCTCCGTTGCCGCCGCGGACCGTCGTGTTACCAAGATGTTGCGCGTTGTATCCCGCGAAGGCCGGTGAAGCGATTCAGTGGTCGCTCTCTGCTGAGAATCGACTTTCACCACGTTTCCATAGCGGCGTCCCACGAGAACCAGGAGCACGGCCCTGTTCGGGCGTTCGGCTGAAAGCGGCCGCATCTGGTGGGATCTTGAGTGCGATACCCGAAGGGAGCTGCAGCGAATGACCGATTGGGATCAGGGAACGTCGGTACAGCGGCTCGCCGACGTCAGCACCGACATGGCCACCGCCACTGTCGCCGCGGTGCACGCGGCCCAGACCGCCGTCTCGGTCATCCAGCGGCTCGAGGCCAGCAGCACCGAGATCGGCAAGGTCGTTCAGCTCATCGCGACCATCGCCAAGCAGACCAACCTGCTCGCGCTCAACGCGACGATCGAGGCCGCCCGGGCCGGGGACGCGGGCCTCGGCTTCGCCGTGGTGGCGAGCGAGGTCAAGGACCTGGCGAACGAGACGGCCACCGCCACCAAGGAGATCGGCAACCAGGTGGGCGGCATCCGCACCGGCACCCAGAACGCGGTCGGCGCCATCGAGGAGATGCGGGCGCTGATCGACGAGCTCGACCGCTGTCAAAAAGTGATCAGTGGCATCGTGGTCGAGCAGCAGGCCGGCTGAGAAGATGGGTCGCATGGCGCAGAAGACCAAACACTGTCCCTGCGGGCGTGGGCTGCCTTATGAGGAATGCTGCGGACCGGTGCACCAGGGTGCGCCGCCGGCCACCGCCGAGGCGCTGATGCGGTCGCGCTACTCGGCTTTCGCGCTCGACGACGACGCGTACGTGCTGAGTTCCTGGCACCCCAAGACCCGGCCGGCCCGGATCGAACCCGACTCGCGCCTGCGCTGGGTGGGTCTCGACATCCTCGAGGCGAGCGGCGGCGGCCTGTTCGACGCCGAGGGCGTGGTCGAGTTCCGGGCCCACTACCGCGATCACGGCAAGGCCGGCGACATGGTCGAGCGCAGCCGTTTCGTCCGGCACGACGGTCAGTGGGCGTACTGGGGGCCGATCCTTACCGATGGGTCGCTCGCCAACATCTGATCAGGTGTGATTCTCTTCAGGTGATAACCCGAGGAGGGATCCCGTGTACCCCGACGAACGGCCGATCGAGGACTCCGTCGTCCGCGATTTCAAGGTCAACCTCTCGTACGGCCGCTATCTGCACCTCGACGAGCTGCTCACCGCGCAGCACCCCGTCAGCGCGCCCGAGCACCACGACGAGCTGCTCTTCATCCTGCAGCACCAGACCTCCGAGCTCTGGCTCAAGCTGGTGCTCCACGAGCTGCGCGAGGTCACCCGCCGACTCGCCAAGGACGATCTGCGACCGGCGCTCAAAGGCCTGGCCCGGGTCAAACACATCCAGCGCACGCTCACCGAGCAGTGGTCGGTGCTGGCCACCCTCACCCCGAGCGAGTACGCGGAGTTCCGCAGCTTCCTCGGCACGTCGTCGGGCTTCCAGTCGTACCAGTACCGCGCGGTCGAGTTCATGCTCGGCAACAAGGACAAGCGGATGCTGAAGCTCTTCGACGACGACGCGACGGCCCGCAAGATGCTGGTCGAGGCGCTCGAGGCGCCCAGCGTGTACGACGAGTTCCTGCGCTACCTGTACCGCCACGGCCACGACGTGCCGGCCGAGCTGCTGCACCGGGACGTGACGCTGCCCTACAAGTTCAACGACGACCTGGTGCCGGTCTTCGTGGGCATCTACAGCGACACCGAGAAGCACTGGGAGGCGTACGAGGCCTGCGAAGAACTCGTCGACATCGAGGAGAACTTCCAACTCTGGCGGTTCCGTCACCTCAAGACGGTGGAACGGACAATCGGCTTCAAGCGCGGTACGGGTGGCTCCAGCGGGGTCGACTTCCTGCGCGCGGCCCTCGACCTGACGTTCTTCCCCGAGCTGTACGCCGTTCGCACCGAGATCGGAGCCCCGCGTTGACCGCTGAGCTCCTGGACAGCGCCGCCGCCCTCGACGCGGCCGACCCGCTCGCCGCGTACCGGGACCAGTTCCTCACCCCCGCGGGCCACGACGTCATCGCCTACCTGGACGGCAACTCGCTCGGCCGGCCCTTGAAAGCCACCGCCGCGCTGATGTCCGACTTCATCGAGCGGCAGTGGGCCGGCCGGCTGATCCGAGGCTGGACCGACGGGTGGCTCGAGTGGCCGCTGACGCTGGGCGACCGGCTGGGCTCGATCGCCCTGGGCGCGGCCGCCGGGCAGGTGGTGGTGGCCGACTCCACGACGGTGCTGATCTACAAGCTGGCGCGGGCCGCGGTCGACGCCCGCCCCGGACGACGCAAGATCCTGCTCGACACGGACAACTTCCCGACCGACCGGTACGTGCTGGAGGGCATCGCGGCCGAGCGTGGGCTCGAACTCGTGTGGATCTCGACGGACCCCTCCTCGGGCATTCACCCCGCGCAGGTCGCCGACGTGATCGACTCCGACGTCGCGCTGATGCTCTTCAGCCACGTGGCGTACCGGTCGGGCTGGCTGGCCGACGTCGCGGAGATCAACCGGATCGCGCACGAGGCCGGCGCCCTGACGATGTGGGACCTCTGCCACTCGGTGGGATCGGTGCCGATCGCGCTGGACGCGTGGGGCGTGGACCTGGCGGTGGGCTGCAGCTACAAGTATCTGAACGGCGGACCGGGTGCGCCGGCGTTCGCGTACCTCCGGGAAGGTCTGCAGGACGAGCTGCGCCAGCCGATCCACGGGTGGCTGGGACATCGGGCGGCGTTCGAGATGGGACCGGGGTACGAACCAGCCGCCGGGGTGCGCGCGTTGCTGAGCGGGACGCCGCCGATCCTGTCGATGGTGCCGCTGCACGCGAACCTGGACATGCTGGCGTCGGCCGGGATCGCGGCGGTGCGGGAGAAGTCGGTGCTGCTGACGTCGTACGCACTGGAACTGGCCGACGAGTGGCTGACGCCGAAGGGGGTCGAGGTGGTGAGTCCGCGCTCGGCCGCGCTTCGGGGTGGGCATGTGACGCTGCGGAAGCCGGGGTTCGAGGCGCTGCTCGACAAGCTGTGGGACGGCGGCGTGCTCCCCGACTACCGCCGGCCGGACGGGCTGCGCATCGGGCCGGCACCGTTGAGCACCAGCTTCACCGAGGTCCACACCGGCCTGTCCCTCGTGCGCGACCTTCTGTGACGGAATACCTGCTGGCCGACTCCATCTGGTGGGCCGGACACTTTCCCACAACCGCATCCGCGGCTCCGGCTTTGCAGTCCGGCCCGGGTCGCGCGCCCGGCCTGATCGGCGGGTCAGGTGTGGCTCTGCGAGTCGCGGATGGCGGTAGCGTCACCCTGGTTCCAATGTCCGACATTCCGGATTCGGCGAGCGGTCGGCGTCTGCCCGGGACGCTGTTGCCCGGGTTGGTCGACGCGCACGTCCACTCCGAACTGGTCGACCTCGCCACCGTGCGCGCTGGTGGCATCGCCGGGGTCTGGGACCTGGGTTCCCCACCCGAGCGGATCGCGGCACTGACAGCCGTCCCCGGTCTCCCCCGCATTCGCTACGCCGGCCCGTTCCTCATCCCGCCGGGCGGATACCCGAGCGACCGGGCCTGGGCCCCGCGCGGAAGCTGGCGCGAGATCCACTCCTTCGACGACGCAGCCGCCGCGGTCGGCGAGGTGCTCGGCTGCGGCGCGACCCTGGTCAAGGTCACCGCCCACGCCGGCGGCCCGCTGCTCTCCCCGCGGATCCTGGCCGCCGTGGTCACCGTCGCCCACGAGACCGGGCTGCCGGTCGTCGTCCACGCCGAAGGCCCCGGCACGGTCGCCGCCGCCCTCGACGCCGGCGCCGACTGGCTCGCGCACACCCCGTGGACCGAGTCCTTGGACCCGGGCCTGATCCGAGCCTGCGCCGCGCAGCTGAGCTGGATCAGCACGCTCGACATCCACGGCTGGGGCACTCCGACCCCCGCACGGGAAACCGCCATCACCAACCTGCGCGCCTTCGTGACGGCCGGCGGCCGCGTCCGTTACGGCACCGACCTGGGTAACGGCCCACTCCCGCCGGCCATCAACCCCCGGGAGGTACGAGCGTTGCAGGCCGCCGGCCTCACCCCGAACGACGTCCTGACCGCCATGACCGAGACCGGCGTCTCCTGGATCCCCGGCGGCCTCGACCTGGATCCGACCCGCTTCGCCGACGTCCTGGCCACCGCTCGGGTCCTCGAGCCCGGTATCCAGGACGTCAGCTGAGGCGGGTCCAGGTGGTGCAGCCGCTGCTCTTGAAGATGCCGCCGGCAGTGATCGTCACGATCAGTTGACCCTGGGAGATCTCGTTGGCGATGATGTTGCTGGAGGCGCCGTCCGCGGAGCGCGAACGCTCCCAGTAGCAGTACTCCTTATTGCCCACCGAACGATAGGTGCCCGGCCGGAAGTCCGAGCCGACGAAGTGGGCGCCGTTGCCGGGGATCGTGGCCTTCCGGGACTTGACGTTCATCGCGGCGCCGGTCACCCGCGCCCACGGGCGGCAGTTGCTGGTCTTGAACACCTTGTCGGTGGGGCGGACGTAGACGAGCCGCTGGCCGTGGCCGATGTCGTTGGCGATGATGCTGCCCGTCGAGCCGCTCGCGTCGGTCGCCCGCTGCCAGTAGCACGAACTGTTGCCGATCGACCGGTACACGCCGGCCTCGAAGTCCTTGCCGACCAGATAGGTGCCGACACCCGGAATCGTGTTCTTGGCCGCGGCGGCTACCGGAGCCGCGCCCACCGACGTCCCGACCAGGGCGAACAGCATGGACAGGGCCACCGCGGCCGGACGGGCGTCCCGTTGCCGAGAATCGTTCATCTCATTCCTTCACTGTGCGACCGACCGGGCGCTCTTCGCGCTGGAATCGCTCCGAGCACGCCGAATCCGGTCTTACCAGAGATAGGCATCGGAAATGAGTGTTTCAGGCATCGGTCCCCGAATTCCGATAATCAGTGCTTCGTCGGCCGAACGGCTTCCTGACGGTCCGGACTGTGCGGACTGTGCGGACTGTGCGGACTGTGCGGACTGTGCGGACTGTGCGGACTGTGCGGATTCAGTGGGGCGCTTGCTGCCGGGCACTCGGCCGCTCCACCTCGCGCAACCGTGGCGCAATGCCACGTAGCTTAAGTTGATCATGTTGTTGAGCTGGGTCTTTGTGGTGGATGTGGGGTGGCGGCGTGACGGCGTGGGCTGGTAGTGCTGTGATCGCGGGCTATGGCCTCGGATGTGACGGTGACGCCGGATCAGGTGTCGGTGGGTGTGCTGGTCTCCGCGATCCCGCGGGATGTGATCGATGTGGCGGTCGCCGCGCATGGGGTCGATGCGAAGCGGTCGGACTCGAAGTTGCCGGCGCATGTGGTGGCGTATCTGACGATGGGGTTGTGTCTGTTCCCGGATGACGATTACACCGAGGTCGCGACGAAGGTGACGGGGTCGTTGTCGCGGTTCGGGTGTTGGAACGCGTCGTGGAAGGTGCCGACCTCGTCGGGGATCAGTCAGGCCCGTAAGCGGGTGGGTCCGGCGGTGATGGCGGATGCGTTCACCGGGGTGGCGCAGGTGGTGGCGACGATGAGGACGCGGGGGGCGTGGCTGCGGCGGTGGCGGTTGCTGGCGATCGACGGGTTCGATGTGGATCTGCCGGACACGCCGGACAACGTGGCCGAGTTCGGGTATTCGGGCTCTGGGGAGAACCGGTCGGCGTTTCCGGAGGCGCGGGTGGTGGCGCTGGCGGAGTGCGGCACGCATGCGTTTCTGGCTGCGGAGGTGAATGCCTGGTCGGTGGGTGAGAAGAGCCTTGCGGGCCGGTTGTATCCGCGACTGCGCCCGGAGGAGTTGTTGACCGCGGACCGGAACTTCTACTCGTTCGACGCCTGGTCGGCGGCGGTGCGGGCCGGGGCTGCGCTGTTGTGGCGGGCACCGACACAGCTGCGGCTGCCGGTGGTCGAGGTCCTCGCCGACGGCACCTTCCTGTCGGTCGTGATCGATGCGAAGGTGCGTGGCGGGCGCCGGGAGAAGATCATCGAGGTGGCCCGCGCCGGCGAACAGTTGGATCCCGAGCAGGCGCATCTGGTCCGGGTGGTCGAGTACGACGTGCCGGACCGGGCCGGTAACGGCACCGGCGAGTTGATCGTCTTGTTGTCCACGATCGTCGACCCGGCTGACGCGCGGGCTGATGAACTGGCTGCCGCCTACCATGATCGCTGGGAGCAGGAAACCGCGAACGACCAGGTCAAGACCCATCTACGGGGGCCGGGCCGGGTGCTGCGCTCCCGGCTGCCGGATCTGGTCCGTCAGGAGATCTGGGCCTGGCTGAGCGTGCACTATGCCCTGGCCGTGCTGATCGCCCGGGCGGCGGAGGCCGCCGACCTGGATCCCGACCGGATCAGCTACACCCGCACGCTATGACTGGTCCGCCGTACCGCCACCGGGACGGCGGCTTTCCCCCCCTGAAGACTGGGATGAGGACCTACCGGCCCTGCTGGCCGACATCGCGGACAAGCCCAACCCCGAACGCCGCGACCGGAGCTGTCCCCGCGCGGTCAAACGCGCCCGACACAACAGCTTGCCCGTCAAGAAACCCGGCCAGCCCGCCAGCATCTGCCACCCCGGGCCGGCGACCATCCACTTCTGGCCCGTGACGCCCCAACCGCCCGCGCCCGCCGAGACGACCACACCAGCACCAGCGCCGGAATCGACCGGACAACACTCGAACATCCTTAAAGGACCGAAACGGATTCCCGGCCGCCACCCACGGCCATCAACCACATCCCACCAACCCGGTCCCATACCCACCAACCCGGTCCCATACCCACCAGCCCGTCACGCCGCACCCGCCGACGCAACCACACCACGGGAATCCCCAGCCCAACACCATGATCAACTTACGCTACGTGGCATTGAACCGTGGCGGTTGCGCGAGGAGGCGTTTGACCTCGACCGCGAGGAGTCCGTCAAAATTTCCTTCGCCAGCCACTTGGACCGAGCCGCAGCGAACATCCCGTTGAATTGCTGCTCGCAGGCGGAAGAAAAGGTGACCCGCAGCACGCCGATGGTCAGTCCTATCACGACTCGCGAAACCGGCCAGAGATCAACCAGATACCAAAGCGTGACCAAACACCCCACCACCCCGAAAACTGCCACCCAAATCCACGCCTGCGACTGCACAAACTACCTTCAGTCACAAATTTTTAAGTCGCCTCGGGGCAGGGGGGAACCGCGATGTCGTTAACAAATCGACCTGGTTCACTAACGGGGAGGAAGAGTCAAGAGACTTTCGTCTCGTTGCGCAGAATTTCGGTCCCGATTTAGGGTTGATTCAACATTCATCTGGGGCAATTGGTGTATCCGCCGTTGTCCTGAGAGGAGTTCACGTGAAAATAGCCACGACGACCAGACGGCTGCGGAATTTGATGGTTGGTTCGATTTCCATCGCATCGATGCTGATCGCCATCAGTTCTCCCGCGTCGGCGGCCCCCGGCGAGGAGTCGACCCCCCACCTGGAGAGGGCGCAGGGCGGCATCGTGCAGTCGATCGACCGCGCAGCCGAGGCCTACAATGGAGGCAACCATCTCACCGCGTGGAGGGGGTTGGACAACAACGGCATCTACATGTCCATCAACAACGGCAACATCATACGTGTCAGCGCCACCGACGGGACGTACGCCCCGCCGTGGGTGGTAGCGTATCGGACAGGATGGTTGGTCTTTCACACCGGAACGGACGGCCAAATATTCGCGGCCGGAGTTCTGCCCGATGGCAGCACCAATGGTTGGCTGGCAGTCCCGGGCATTCGCACGAACCCCGTACAGGGAGTGGCGGCGACAGCGATCAATGGCAACGAGATCTTTCTCGTTCATCGAGGCGTGAGCGACGGGCGCATTTACGGAAACTTCTTCATCAACGGCGCCTGGAGCAACCCGCAGATCGTCGGCGATGCCGGGACCCAAACCCTCGATTCCCCCGGTATCACATTTAACTCCGCAAACCAGCGTATCTATGTGACACACCGTGGCCTGGACGGCCGCGTTTATCTCACGTGGCAAGAATACGGCAGCGGTACCTGGAGCGGATGGCGTGACCTCGGGGGCAACATCCAGGGCCAGCCGGTTATCGCCGCGCTCGCGAGCGGCTCCATGCAGCTCGCCGTGCTCGGAACCGACAACCGTGTCTGGCTCGCCGAAACCGATTCCCGCGGCGAGCCGGTCGTCAGTTGGGTGCAGGAGTCCGCGACCCAGTACAGCCGTTCCGCGCCGTTCCTCGCCTATAACGCGGCACACACGCTCATTTTCCTGCTCATGACGACACTGCCTTACTACCAAGTGACGTACAAGCAGTCCCACAACTGATAGCGGATCCCGGGTCCACGGCCGGTGCGGCTGTGGGCCCGCGGACAAAGGCCGCCCGCGGACGGCAGGGTCGTGCGATGCGTCGCTGACGCTGCCCGACCACGCTGGGCCGAGCGAGTACAGCGGCAACGGCAGTTCGGTGGTGTTCCGGGCTCGGCGCAGGCGCTACGGGGGGAAACCCGCCTGGATCCGGAGTACGGATCGGCGGGCGGCGTTGGGGCGTGATTGACCAGTTGCTGAACGGCGAGCTCAGGCCTTCCAGATGTCCTGGTTCGCCTCGTACATCTCGCGCAGGATGGCCGGCACGTCGTACGTGATCTTCCAGTCGGGGTAGTGCTCCTCGAACCGGGCGGTGCTGCTGATCCACCACTGGTGGTCGCCGACCCGGTTCTCGTCGACGTAGTCGGTGCGCGCCTCGAGGCCGGTGATCTGCTCGGCGATCCTGAACGCCTCGATGTGGCTGCAGTTGGAGAAGCGGCCGCCGCCCATGTTGTAGACCTCGGCGACCCGGGGGGCGCGGTGGAAGGCCTCGAACGCGGAGACCAGGTCGTGCGAGTGGATCGCGTCGCGGACCATTTTCCCCTTGTAGCCGTAAATGTGGTAGAGCCGCTGCTCCATCACGCAGCGCATCACGTAGGCCAGGAAGCCGTGCAGCTCGGCCGCCGAGTGACCCGGCCCGGTCAGCGTGCCGCCGCGGAAGACCGCCGTGGGCAGGTCGAAGTAGCGGCCGTACTCCTGGACCAGCACGTCGGCGGCGACCTTGGACACGCCGAAGACCGAGTGCATGGTCTGGTCGATCGACATCTCCTCGTCGATGCCGTCGTACCATTTGTGGTCCGAGGGCAGCTCGTACCGCGTCTCCTGCTCGATCAGCGGAAGGCGGTTGGGGGTGTCGCCGTAAACCTTGTTGGTCGACGTGAAGATGAACGGTGCCGAGGGGCTGTGTTGCCGCGCGGACTCGAGCATGTTCAGCGTGCCGACCGCGTTGACGTCGAAGTCGGTGAACGGCTCCTTGGCCGCCCAGTCGTGCGAGGGCTGCGCGGCGGCGTGGATGACCAGGCCGATGCTGCTGCCATACTTGCCGAACAGCGCGGCCAGCCCGTCCCGGTCGCGAATGTCGATGTCGTGGTGGGTGTACCGCGAGCCGACCTCCTTCGTCAGGCGGTCCAGGTTCCACCGGGTGGAGCCGTCCTGCCCGAAGAAGTAGCTGCGCATGTCGTTGTCGATGCCGACGACATCCATGCCGAGAGCGGCGAAGTGCCGCACCGACTCGGACCCGATCAGGCCGGCGGAACCGGTGACAACAACCACACTGCTCATGAGGAACCCTCCGGGAACGACCGACCGTCCGAACGGGCCCGAGGTTACAGGGTGTGGGCACCGGACCGGTCCACGACCCGACAGGACACCACACTTATGCATGGCGCCGGGGCGAAACGGGCACGGAACATGTTCGGCACATGCGATGGCAAGGCTCCGGACAAAGTCTGGCTAGGCAGAGTTGGACTAGGAAATAGGCGGGTCATATGACGGAGTCTCTGAGTGTCACGTCGGGCGACACCACGGCGGGGCACGGCCTCACCCTGGGCGCCGAGGAGGAGTTGCACGTCGTCGACCTGGTGACCCGGGAGCTGGTGCCCCGCGCCCAGGAGGTTCTCGACCAGCTCGATCCGGCCGACTTCTCGGCCGAGCTGCACCGCTCGGTGGTCGAGACGAACACTCCGGTCGCCACGACCCTGGACGGTCTGCGCGACGGCATCGTCGACCGGCGCCGGACCGCGATCGGGGTCGCCGAGTCGCTCGGGCTCGGCCTGGTCGCCTCGGGCACGGTCCCGCTGGTCGACCTGGAGTCACTCCCCGTAACGCCGACGTCGCGGTACCGGCGGATGCTGGACGACTACCAGATGCTGGCCCGCGAGCAGTTGATCTGTGGCGCCCAGGTGCACGTCGGCGTCCCCGACCGGGACGAGGCGGTCGCCGTCACGCAACGGATAACGGGAGCGCTGCCCACGCTGCTCGCGCTGAGCACCAGCTCGCCGTACTGGATGGGGGAGGACTCGGGTTATGCCAGCGTGCGGTCGCTGGTCTGGCTGCGGTGGCCGACCGCCGGCGACCCGGGCGTGCTGAACTCCGCCGCCGAGCACGACGCGCTGGTCGCCGACCTGATTGCCTCGGGCACCATCACCGACCCCAAGATGGTCTATTTCGACGTACGCCCGTCGGCCCACGTGCCCACCGTCGAGCTGCGCGTCACCGACTCCAGCCCCGACGTCGACACGGTCGTGCTGCTCGCCGGCCTGTTCCGGGGCCTGGTGCTGCGCGCGCAGCAGGACTACCGGGCCGGTCGCCCCTTCGCGCGGACCCAACCGCCGCTGCACCGCGCCGCGATGTGGCGGGCGGCCCGCTCGGGCCTGGAGGGTGACCTGCTCGACCTGCCGCATTCGCCCCGCCCGGTCCCGGCCGCGGTCGCCGTCGAGCGACTCGTCGGTGACCTGCGCCCGCAGCTCGAGGAGCTGGGCGACTGGGAGCAGGTCTTCGATCTGTCCGTACGGGCGCTCAGCCGGGGCAGCTCGGCCGCCCGCCAGCGCCGCGCCTTGGCCCGCCGTGGCCGGATCTCCGACGTGGTCGACCTGCTGGTGGCTGACACGCGGGGTGGCGCGACCGGCATCGGACCCGAGGGCCAGACGGTCCCGGCGGGGTTGTTCCCTTACTCCCGCACCGGCGACGAGGCCTTCCCGGACGGTGTGGTGGCTCCGGCGTACGCGGGAATGGTGAACGTCCTGGCCGCCCTGGGGTCGGGTGGCCTGCGCCGGCGCGAGGACGCGCGGGACGACGAGCAACGGGCGCGGGGCATCACGTTCAGCGTGGCCGGCGAGGCGGCCACCCGGCTCTTCCCGTTCGATCTGGTGCCGCGCATCGTGCCGGCCACGGACTGGTCCGCTCTGCGGGTCGGGCTGGTGCAGCGGGTACGGGCGCTCGACCTCTTCATCCAGGACGTGTACGGCGACCGGAACGCGGTGCGTGATGGCATCATCCCCGAGTGGGTGATCGACGGGTCGCCGGAGCTGCGTCCGAGCGGTGCCCTGGTCAGCCACGAGGGCGTCCGGGCCCAGGTGGCCGGCGTCGACCTGGTGCGGGACGAGGACGGCGTCTGGTGCGTGCTCGAGGACAACCTGCGGGTGCCGTCCGGCATCGCGTACGCCATGCAGAACCGCCGCCTCACCGAGAGCGTGCTGCCCGAGCTGCCCGAGCCGGACGGCCTGATCTCGGTCGAGCGGACCCCGGAGATGCTGCGGCGCGTGCTCGTCGAGTCGGCCCGGCCGGCCGCGGGCGACAATCCCCGGATCGTGGTGCTGAGCCAGGGCCCGGAGGACTCGGCCTGGTTCGAGCACCGAATGCTCGCCGAGGAGATGGGCGTCCCGGTGGTGCGCAGCACCGAGCTCTTCGTCGACGACGGGCGGGTGTTCCGGCGGCGGGACGGCAAGCGCTACCCGGTCGACGTGATCTATCTGCGGATGGGTGAGGACAGCCTGGTGCACTCCCCCGGCGCCGATGGGATGCCGCTCGGCCCGAGCCTGATCAGCGCGCTGCACGCCGACACGGTGGTGCTGGCCAACGCGCTGGGCAACGGTATCGGCGACGACAAGGCCGTGTACGCGTACGTGCCCAAGCTGATCGAGTACTACCTGGGTGAGAAGCCGCTGCTGGCGGACGTGCCGACCTATCTCTGCGGCATCCCCGAGCAGCGGGCCGAGGTGCTCGACCGGCTGCACGAGCTGGTCTGCAAACCGGTGGACGGCTACGGTGGCGACCGCATCGTGATCGGTCCGCACGCGAGCGAGGACGAGCTTGCGGCCGTACGCCGGCAGATCCGGGCCGCGCCGCACCGGTGGGTGGCCCAGGAGGTCGTACGCCTCTCCACCCACCCGGTCTTCGACGGTCATCAGCTCGCACCCCGGCACGTGGACCTGCGGGCCTTCGTCTTCACCGGCACGGAGTCGGTGGTCGCCCCGGCCGCGCTCACCCGGGTGGCCCCGGCCGGCTCGATGATCGTGAACTCCTCGCGGGGCGGCGGCTCGAAGGACACGTGGCTGCTGGGGTGACGAAGGCCGGCGCGGTGACAGGCGTTACAGCTTGGTCATCAAACCGAAACCAACGACAGGGAGGTTCGGAATCATGTGCGGAATCGCGGGCGAACTGCGGTACGACGGGCGCCTGGCGGACGAGGAGGCGGTCCGCCGGATGCTGCCGTGCCTGGAGTCACGCGGTCCGGACGGTGCGGGACTCTGGGCGCGCGGCCCGATCGCACTGGGGCACCGCCGCCTCAAGATCATCGACCTCTCGGCGGCCGGTGCCCAGCCGATGATCGACGACGAGCTGGGCCTCTCCCTGGTCTTTAACGGCTGCATCTACAACTACAAGCAGCTGCGCGAGGAGCTTCAGGGGTACGGGTACCGGTTCTTCTCCACCTCGGATACCGAAGTGATCATCAAGGCGTACCACCGCTGGGGCGCCGACTGCGTGCGGCACTTCCTCGGCATGTTCGCCTTCGCGATCGTCGAGCACGGCACCGGGACGGTCATGCTGGCCCGCGACCGCCTCGGCATCAAGCCGCTCTACCTGGCCGAGACGCCCGGCCGGCTGCGCTTCGCGTCGACCCTGCCCGCGCTGCTGGCCGCCGGGGACGTGGACAAGTCGATCGACAAGGTCGCGTTGCAGCACTATATGACGTTCCATTCAGTGGTCCCGGCGCCGCGGACGATCGTCAACGGCGTGCGGAAACTGCCCCCGGCGACCGTACGGATCATCCGGACCGACGGCACGACCACCGAGCACGTCTACTGGGCGGCGTCCTTCACCCGCCGGCCCGACATCGCGGACGCGGAGTGGCCCGAGCTGATCCACGAGAAGCTCAAGGTCGCGGTCGAGCGGCGGATGGTCGCCGACGTGCCGGTCGGGGTGCTGCTCTCGGGCGGCATCGACTCCAGTTACATCGTGGCGCTGCTCGCCGAGCAGGGGCAGCGCGGCCTCACGACGTTCAGCATCGGCTTCGAGGCGGCCGGGGGCGAGTCGGGCGACGAGTTCGCGTACTCCGACATCGTCGCGAAGCAGTTCGACACCGTGCATCATCAGATCCGGATCGGCAAGGAGCGGTTCCTCCCGGCGGTCGACCGCACGGTCGCGGCGATGAGCGAGCCGATGGTCTCGCACGACTGCATCGCCTTCAACCTCCTCAGTGAAGACGTCTCGAAGTCGGTCAAGGTCGTACAATCGGGTCAGGGCGCGGACGAGATTCTGGCCGGCTACAGCTGGTATCCCCCGCTCGCCGACGTTCCTTACGACCAGGCCGTCGACGCGTATGCGAGGGAGTTCTTCGACCGCCCGCACAGCCGCCTGGCCCAGCAGCTCAGTCCCGAGTGGCTGGTCGACGCGGATGTCAGCCGGGAGTTCGTGGCGGCGAGCTTCGGCCGGCCCGGCGCCACGACCTCGGTCGACGCGGCGCTGCGGCTCGACTCCCAAGTGATGCTCGTCGACGATCCGGTCAAACGGGTCGACAACATGACTATGGCGTGGGGCCTGGAGGCTCGCGTACCGTTCCTCGATCACGAGTTGGTGGAGCTGGCCGCGGCCTGCCCGCCCGCTCTGAAACTGGCGCACGGCGGCAAGGGGGTGCTGAAGGACGCGGCCCGTGGCGTCGTACCCGACGAGGTGATCGACCGCACCAAGGGATACTTCCCGGTCCCCGGCATCCGGCACCTCGAGGGAGCGATGCTCGAGAAGGTACGCGACGCGCTCTCGGCCCAGGCCGCGCGCGACCGAGGTCTGTTTCGGCCGGAGTACGTGGACTTCCTGCTGGCCGACCCGAACACGCCGCGCACCACGCTCGGCGCCAACCAGCTGTGGCAGCTCGCCCTGCTGGAGATGTGGTTACAGGACAAGGGAATCTAGTTGTCGAGGGAGGACCCGGATGACCGGTCAGTTCAACCGTGTCGACGTCACCGTGCTGCCGATGGGCTGGACGGATCGTGAAACGGGCACCTTCCCCACGGAAGTCTCCGGTAGCTGGTCGCCGGCGCTCTCGCCGGACGGCCGGCACGCCGCCTACGTCTCCGACCGCGGCGGACGGCCCCAGGTCTGGGTGCAGCCGGTCGGCAGCGACCTGACGTTCCTGGTCGACACGGGCGAGGCCCCGGTCACGGCGGTCCAGTGGTCGACCGGCGGCGGCTGGCTGGCCTGCCTGATCGCGCCCGGCGGCGCCCCGCGTCACGAGGTGTGGCTCGTCCGGCCCGACGGCTCCGAGCTGCATCAGGTGGCCGGGTTCGGCGACGACACCGCCGACAACCCGCGCTGGCTGCCCGGCCGGTCGCTGCTGGCGCTCACCGAGAACCTGACCCACGCGCTGCTGATCGACCCCGTCTCGGGCGACCGTTCGGTGGTCGCCGTGGGCGAGCTCGTCTCGCTCCTGGACGTCTCACCGGCCCGGGACCGCGCGCTGCTGCGGTTCGGCCCGCGCGGCGACCGGCACATCGTGGTACGCGACCTGCTCACCGGCGTCGACGAGTTCGTCACCTCGGGCGAGCAGGCGGTCTTCGGGCCGGACGGCGAGACCGTGTACGCGCGCAGCGAGGCCGGTGAGCTGCCGGTCCTGATCCGGGTCGCCAAGGGCGCCGTGGACCTTCTCGCCGCGTCCGACACCGACGAGGTCGAGTCGTTCACCATCACGGCGGACGGGCGTACGGCCGCGGTGCTCTGGAACGTGCGGGGTGGCCTGTCCGAGTTGTCGCTGATCGACCTCGACTCGGGCGGACGGCGCTCGGTCAGCCCGCTGCCGGGCTCGGTGATCAGCGGCCCGACCTGGAGTTTCGACGGCTCCACGCTGGCCTTCACGGCCGAGGGCCCGGGTCAGCCGCACGGCGTCTGGGTCTTCTCGGCGGCCGGCGTCGTGCCGGTCTCGGCCGACCCGGCGGCGCCGAACGCGGTGCGGCCCACGCTGGAGATGTTCGCCGCGCACGACGGGCTGACGCTGACCGGCTGGCTGTTCCAGCCGTCGGGCCCCGGACCGCACCCGACCGTGCTCTGGTTCCACGGCGGCCCCGAGGCGCAGGAACGGCCGGGGCACGGGCCGCTGTTCCAGTCGCTGACCGACCGCGGCATCGCTGTCTTCGCGCCCAACGTCCGCGGCTCCTCCGGCTTCGGGCGCAGCTTCGTCAACGCCGACAACCTCGGGCTGCGCTACGCGGCGATCGAGGACGTGCGGTCCTGCGCGTCGTTCCTGGTCTCGGCGGGCGTGGCTGACCCCGGGAACCTGGGGATCATGGGTCGCTCCTACGGCGGCTACCTCACGCTCGCCGCGCTGACCGCCTTCCCCGACCTCTTCGCGGTCGGCATCGACGTCTGCGGCATGTCCAACTTCGCGACCTTCTACGAGCACACCGAGCCGTGGATCGCCGCGGCCGCGGTCGCCAAGTACGGCGACCCGGTGGCCGACCACGAGCTGCTGGCCGACCTCTCGCCGATCACCCGGATCGACCGGCTGCGGACGCCGCTGATGGTCGTGCACGGCGAGAACGACAGCAACGTGCCGGTGATCGAGGCGGAGCAGGTCGTGGCGGCGCTGGCCGCGCGCGGGGTGCCGCACCGCTACCTGCTCTTCCCGGGCGAGGGGCACGAGCTGCTGCACCGCTCGTCACGGTCCGACTACCTGCGCGAGACCGTGGACTGGCTCACGACATACCTGCGTCCGGTCCTCGGGGCGTTCAGCGACGCAGGACACCCTCCACCGCGAACGGGGCCAGGGTCGGGGTCCTGACCGGGGCGTCGCCCAGGGCCCGGTCGATCTGCGCGACGACCTCGTCGGTCAGGGTGACGCCCGACGCGGCCGCGTTCGAGATCACTTGCTCGGGGCGGGAAGCGCCGGTGATGGCCGAGGCGACCTCGCTGCGGCGCAGCACCCAGGCCAGGGCCAAGGCCGCGAGGCTCACGCCGAGCTCGGCGGCGATCGGGACCAGGCGCTGCACGGCCTCCAGGTTGTCGTCGTTGAAGACCAGGGCCTGAGAGACGTTCATCTGATCGCTGGCGAAGCGCGAGTCGGGCGGCAGCGGCTCGCCGGGCTGGTACTTGCCGGTCAGCACGCCCTGGGCCAGCGGCGACCAGACGACCTGGGAGATGCCGTTGGACGCGCAGAAGTCGAAGACGACGACCTCGGGTGCCTGCCAGAGCATCGAGTACTGCGGCTGGGACGACACGAACAGGCCGGGCCCGGCGATCTCGATGGCCGCCCGGATCTGTTCCGGCGTCCACTCGCTGAAGCCCAGGTAGCGGGCCTTCCCCTGGGCCACGACTTTTTGCAGGGCCTCGATGGTCTCCTCGATCGGGACCGTCGTGTCGAAGCGGTGGGCCTGGTAGAGGTCGACGTGGTCGGTGCGCAGGCGGGTCAGGGAGGCGTCGATCTGCTTGGCGATCTGGGCCGCCGACAGGCCCCGGTCGGTGTCGGACATGCTGCCCCACACCTTCGTGGCCAGAATGTACGAGTCGCGCGGGTGCTCGGCGAGGATGTCGCCCCAGGCGGTCTCGGCGGCTCCCCGGCCATAGGCGTTCGCGGTGTCGAAGAAGTTGATGCCGACGTCGAACGCGGCCTCCGTACAGGCTCGGGTCAGCTCCTTCTCGATGCCGCCGGAGTAGGTGAGCCAGGATCCGAGCGAGATCTCCGAGACCCGCAGGTCCGAATTTCCGAGTTGGCGGTAGCGCATGATCCGACGGTAGTCCCGGCCGCGGGGAAGCGCCCAGGACCGTCAACACGGGATCAGCCGTGGCGCCACTGCGGTGTCGAGAAACAGGAGGAAACCTGTCCGAATGAACCACGTGTGCTCCGTCGCCTGCCCTCGCCGATCCGGCGCCCGCCGTGCAAGGCTGTGTTCCTGAACCGGAGGAGGGTGGGCGGCATGGGCATGGTCAAGGTCGTCGGCTTGGTGCTGCACCCGAGACGCGACTGTGGTTCGGCCATCGACGCGATCGTGAAATGGGCCTTCCGCCGCGACGTCACCGTCCTCGGCCTGCACGACGAGATCGACCGCATCGACTGCGACGCGGTGGCGGTCACCCCCGAGGAGATGGCCGACCGGGCGGGCCTGGTGGTCAGCCTGGGCGGCGACGGCACGATGCTGCGCACCATGCGGCTGGTCGAGGGCCGCAAGACCCCGGTGCTCGGGGTCAACGTGGGCCGGCTGGGCTTCCTGGCCGAGGTCGACCTGCCCGAGCTGCCGGCCGCGCTCAGCGCGATCGACGACCACAAGTTCACGATCGAGTCGCGCATGGCGCTGCGCACCGAACTGCCGGACGGCAAAGAGGTCTCGGCCTTCAACGACATCGCGATGGTGCGCGTGCCCGGTGACGGGCTGGCCGCCATCGGCATCACGGTCGAGGGCAAGAACTTCGTGAACTACGCCGCCGACGCGGTCATCGTGGCCACCCCGACCGGCTCGACGGCGTACAGCTTCTCGGCCGGCGGCCCGATCGTCTCGCCGAACGTCGAGGGCCTCATCGTCACCGCCGCCGCGGCGCACTCCTCGTTCAACCGTCCGCTGATGCTGGCCCTGCAGGAGCGGCTCGACCTGGACGTGCTGCCCACCAGCGGCCGGCTCGCCGTCGAGGTGGACGGCATCATCGAGGGCTACGCCGGGCCTGACGACCGGCTGTGCGTCGCGCCGATCCCGTCGGCCGCCCAGGTGATCCGGCTCGGCGGCACCAGCTTCTACGAGCGGGCCCGCCGCAAACTCCGGGTCGAGGGCAGCGCCCAGGTCGGCGTGCCCGACTCGGCCGACGCCGTGGTGGTCGACGCCTTCGAGCGGCAGCGCTACGAGCTGCTGATCGGCGGCGAGGTGGCCGGTGTCCTGCACTACCGGCGGCACGGCGGCGAGGTCGAGCTGCTGCACACCGAGGTCGAGCAGTCGTTCTCGGGCCGGGGCCTGGCCGGCCGGCTCGCCGCGGCCGCGCTGGCGGATGCCCGCAACCGGGCCACCCCCGTCCTGGTCTCCTGCCCGTTCGTCCACGGCTACCTGGAACGCCACCCCGAGTTCGCCGACCTGCTGGCCACCCCGACTCCCGACAGCTCCGACCTGCTGGCCACGCCGACCGCCGATAGCTGAGGTATCTGAGATGGGCCATCCCGCGATCCTGACCGTCGACGACGATCCCGCGGTCTCCCGCGCGATCGCCCGCGACCTGCGCCGCCGCTACGGCGACCAGTACCGCATCCTGCGCGCCTCCGCGCCCGGCGAGGCCCTCGACGCGCTCAAGGAGCTCAAGCTGCGCGGCGGCCGGGTCGCCGTCATCCTCGCCGACTACCGGATGCCGCAGGTCAACGGCATCGAGTTCCTGGAGCAGGCGATGGACCTGTTCCCGAACGCCCGGCGCGCGCTGCTGACGGCCTATGCCGACACCGACGCCGCCATCCAGGCGATCAACGTGGTCGACGTCGACCACTACCTGCTCAAGCCCTGGGACCCGCCGGAGGAGAAGCTCTACCCGGTGATCGACGCGCTGCTCGACGCGTGGCTGGCGACCGGCGACCGCGAGATGGAGGACATCCGGGTCGTCGGCCACCGCTGGAGCGAGCCGTCGTACGAGATTCGCGACTTCCTCGCCCGCAACCTGGTGCCCTACAAGTGGCTCGGCGCCGACGAGTCCGAGGGCCGCCGCCTGCTCGAGGCCGCGGGCGTGGGCCCCGAATCGATCCCGCTGGTGGTGACGGCCGACGGGCGCGCGATGGCCCAGCCGACGACGACCGAGGTGGCCGAGGCGGTCGGGCTCTCCACCGCGCCGGGGCGAGACTTCTACGACCTGATCATCGTGGGCGGCGGACCGGCCGGGCTCGGGGCGGCCGTCTACGGCGCGTCGGAGGGCCTGCGGACGCTGCTGGTCGAGCGCCGCGCGGTCGGCGGACAGGCCGGCCAGAGCTCGCGCATCGAGAACTACCTGGGCTTCCCCGACGGCATCTCCGGCGCCCAGCTCACCGACCGGGCCCGGCGGCAGGCCGGTAAGTTCTCGGCCGAGGTGCTCACCACCCGTGAGGTCACCGGGCTGCGTCCGGACGGCTCGGCCCGCACCCTGAGCTTCGCCGACGGCGGCGAGATCTCGGCGCACTCGATCGTGCTGGCCACCGGCGTCGCCTATCGTCCCCTGGTCGCCGACGGGATCGCCGAGTTCACCGGCTCGGGCGTCTATTACGGCTCGGCGTCGACCGAGGGGCCCTCCTGTGCCGGCACCGACGTTTACATCGTGGGCGGCGCGAACTCGGCCGGGCAGGCGGCACTTTTCTTCTCGCGATATGCCAGGACGGTCACTCTGCTCGTCCGGGGCGATTCGCTCGAGGCGTCGATGTCGTACTACCTGATCCAGCAGCTCAACAAGATCGACACCGTCCGGGTGCGGACCCGCAGCGAGGTGGTCGGTGCGCAGGGCGACGGGCACCTGCAGGCGATCACGATCTGCGACAGCAAGGAGGGGCTGAGCACCACCGTCGAGTGCGGCTACCTCTTCGTCTTCATCGGCGCCGAGCCGCGCACCGACTGGCTGGGCAGTGCGGTCGCCCGCGACGAGAAGGGCTTCGTCTACACCGGGCCGGACCTGCTCTCGAATGGCACCCGTCCGAAGGGATGGGATCGGGAGCGCGATCCGTTCTACCTTGAGTGCAGTGTTCCCGGCATCTTCGCGGCGGGCGACGTGCGGGCCAACTCGGTCAAACGGGTGGCCTCGGCGGTCGGCGAGGGCGCGATGGCCGTCACGCTGGTCCATCGCTATCTGGAGGCGCAGTAACTCATGACTGATACCGAAGCGGTCCAGCTCGTCCCCTGCGATCCCGGAGCGCTGACCCCGGCCGATCTGCGCACCCTGTTCCTCTTCGAGAAGCTGACCGACGAGCAGCTCGCCTGGATCTCGGCGCACGGCTGCACCATGCACATGCCGGCCGGCGGCACCGTGATCCGCGAGGGGGACCCCGCCGACCAGTTCTTCGTGCTGCTCAGCGGCACGATCGCCCTGACCCGCCGGATCGGGCAGGACGACGTCGAGACGACCCGCACCGAGCAGCGCGGCGTCTACATGGGCGCCACCCAGTCCTATCTGCGCGACGACGGCCTTGAGCGCAAATATATGGCCAGCATGCGTGCGCTCGACGACGCCGACTTCTTCGTGATGAGCGCCGACGACTTCGGCCACATGATGCGCGAGTGGTTCCCGATGGCGATCCACCTGCTCGAGGGCCTCACCCTCGGCATGCGCAGCACCCAGGCCGCGGTCGGCGAGCGCCAGCGGCTCACCGCCCTCGGCGCGCTCTCGGCCGGCCTCATGCACGAACTCAACAACCCGGCCGCGGCCGCCTCCCGGGCCACCGCCGCGCTGCGCCAGCGAGTCGCCGGCATGCGTCACAAGCTGGGCATGCTGGCCGCCGGCAAGGTCGCCCCCGACCGTCTCACGGCCCTGGTCGAGCTGCAGGAGGACGTGATCGAGCGGGCCGCCAAGGCCAAGCCGCTCACCGCGTTGGAGGCCGCCGACCGCGAGGACGAGCTCGGCGACTGGATGGACGAGCGCAACGTCACCGGCGGCTGGGACCTGGCGCCCGTCTTCGCCCAGGGCGGTATCGACCTCGATTGCCTCAGCCTGATCGAGCAGCGCGTCGGCAGCCCCGAACTGCTCGACCAGACGATCCACTGGATCGGCTACGCGCTCGAGACCGAGCAGCTCATGACCGACATCGAGGACGCCACCGGCCGCGTGTCGTCGCTGGTCTCGGCCGCGAAGCAGTACTCGCAGATGGACCGGGCCGCGCACCAGTGGATCGACGTGCACGGCGGACTCGACAGCACTCTGGTGATGCTGACCCACAAGATCGGCAACGGGGTCCGGGTCGTCAAGGACTACGACCGGACGCTGCCGCAGATCCCGGCCCACCCGGCCGAGCTCAACCAGGTCTGGACCAACCTGATCGACAACGCGGTACAGGCCATGAACGGCGCCGGCACGCTGACGATCAAGACGTACCGCGAGGATGACCACGTGGTCGTCTCGGTCGGCGACACCGGGCCGGGCGTGCCCGACGAGTTGAAGAAACGCGTCTTCGAGCCGTTCTTCACCACCAAGGCGGTGGGTGAGGGCACGGGCCTCGGACTCGACATCTCGTACCGGATCGTGGTGAACGGGCACGGCGGCGACATCCGGCTGGAATCGGCGCCGGGCGACACGCGGTTCCTGGTGCGGCTGCCGCTCACCGAGCCGGCGTCGTCCTGACGTTCTGCGAAAGGCGGAGGCCCTTGGGGCCTCCGCCTTTCGTCAGAGCAGACCGCGAACGTACGCGGCCTGTCCCGCGTGCTGCGCGTCGTCGTCATAGACACTGATCAGCCTGGTCCCGAGAGTCACCGGCGGATCCCACCGGACGTCGACCACCCGGTCGAGATCGTTCTCGGAGAGACCGACGAGGTAGCCGACCGTACGGTCGTTGACCGCCGCGAAGTAGTCCTCCAGCACCTGTGCGCTCTCGGGGACCACTGCCGTGATCTGGGACCCGTCATGCCCGTACCCGGTCTCGGAGCTGTCCTTGAGCCCGAACCGGGTGGCCCAGTCGCCGGTCGCGTAGATCTGCTCGGCCCCCATCACCTCGGCCACGTGGTCGTCCTGCACCCGGGTCAGGTGCCAGACCAGCCAGCCGATCGAGTTCGCCCCCGCGGCCGGCTGCCAGCGCAACTGCTCAGGGGTGAGGCCGTGCACGGCGGTGTGCACGAGCTCGGGGAGGCGCCCGAAGGCGTCGGTCAGTACGTCCTTGCCGTCCATCGGCCTACTCCGTTCCGTCGGCGCTCTGCGGCGAACCGTCCAGTGGCTGCTGTTCCGAGTCTCCCGGGTTGTCGCCCGGCTGGGTGTCCCCGTCGGTGGGCTGATCCGTCGGCGCCGTGCCGGGATCCGTGCCGCCGGTCTGCACCGGCGCGGTCGGCTCGGTCGGCTGCGGTGCCGTTCCGGTGGGCTCGACGCTCGGCTCCGTGGTCCTCGGCTGGTCCTTGTCCGCCGCTGGCGACGGCGATCCCGACTCCGACGGCGCGGTCGTGGGACCGCCCTCGCTCTTCCCGCAGAACGCGGAGCAGAAGGTCGTCGTCGAGCTGGTCTCGTGCCCGACCGCGGCCGGCACGCTCTCTCCGCTGATCAGCTCGAACGCGGTCAGGGAGCCCATCGCCAATACGAAGAGCGCGCCCGCGATGCCGGCGATCCGCCCCCACCGAATCTTGGCCGGCGCCGTCGGCGCCGGTTCCTCGGAGGGAACCGTGGCCGCGGCCGCGGCCACGGGTGGGGTGCCGACGGCGGCCGGCTCGGCCACGAAGGTCGACTTGATCTTGCTGCTGCCGCGCTTGATGAAGCGGGCGTAGAGCTCGGTGCCGACCGAGCCGATGACGCTGGCCACGGCGGCGCCGATCAGGGTGCCCGCGACGCCTAGATATGAACCGATGACCGCGGCGGATACCGCGGCGAGAGTTCCGGCGATGGTCTTGGGGATGTCGATGCCGGACCAGACCCGGTCCGGTGCGTGCTCAGCCATGTCCTCCTCTGCCCTGTCGTCGCTGCCCGGTTAGTCCTGTCGGGTCAAGCTCTTCGCCTTTACCGCACGGCCGATCGCTAAACCTCGCCGCCCGGCCCAAACCTCGCGAAGCGGACGTACCAGGATGCCCTCCTCGGCCAGGCGTAGCCGGGCCAGCCTGCGGGTTCGCAGGATGCCGACGACGCCGATCACGATGAAGAGATATTGCACCGACATTGCCACTTTGAAGTCGCCGATGTCGTAGGTCGCGCCGCCCCCGGTACGCGCGTCGAGGATCAGACCGATCAGTTCGATCGAGAGCAGCGACGCGACGAAGCCGCCGACATTGACGACTCCGGTGGCCGTGCCAAGGCGGCTCGGCGGGTTGAACGTCCGGGCGTAGTCGAAGCCGATCATCGAGCCCGGACCGCCCAGGCCCAGCGCGACGATCAGTATCACCAGCACGGGCAGCGGCGCGTGCCCCGGCCAGGCCAGCACCAGGCCCCAGCCGGCCGCGGTGGCCGCGACCACCCCCAGCACCAACCAGGAACGGCGCAGCGGATGGCGCTGCACCAGAATCCCGATCAGCGGCCCGGCCGCCATGCCGACCAGCACGAACAGGGTGAGCAGCGAGCTCGCCGTCTCCTGCGGCAGGCCCTGCCCGGCGATCAGGAACGGGAAGCCCCACATCAGCGCGAAGACCGTACCGGTGAATTGGGTGGTGAAGTGCGTCCACAGACCGAGCCGCGTGCCCGGATGCCGCCAGGCGCCGCTCAGGTCCGTGCGGAGCTGCCGCATCGTGACCGCGGCGCCGTTGCTGATCCGCCGCTCCGGGGTGTCGCGCAACGCCACGAAGGCCGCGACCGCGACGAAGACCCCGGCGCCCGCGGCGGAGAGGAACGCGGTGGTCCAGCCGGGCCCGGCAAGCAGAACCGCCAGCGGTACGGCGGAGAGCACCTGGCCCGCCTGTCCGACCAGACCGGTCAACTGGGTCAGCACCGGTACCCGCTTGCCCGGGAACCACTGCGGCACCAGGCGCAACACGCTGATGAAGGTCATCGCGTCGCCCGCGCCGACCAGGACCCGGGCCAGCACGGCGCCGCCGACGTGATCGGTGGTCGCCAGGAGAGCCTGACCGGCCGCCATCAGCACACCGCCGCTGACCACCAGTCGCAGTGAACCGAAACGGTCGAGCAGCAGCCCGACCGGCACCTGCAGGCCGGCGTAGACGAGAAGTTGCAGCACGGCGAACGAGGCGAGCGCCCCGGCGCCGATGCCGAAGCGGTGCTGCGCGTCCAGCCCGGCGATGCCGAGCGAGGTGCGGTGCAGCACTGCGATGATGTACGCGGCGAGGCCGACGGACCAGACCGCCCAGGCCCGGACTCCGGGACGCAGGGCCATTTGCCGCCTTCCATTCGCTTTGGTGCTATTTGCTCTCGTGCACGTACGCCTGCAACCCTTCTCCGACCGGCGGCATGGTCACAACCGATCGCGGCCCACACCACACGTGCGTCCGGTCACTCCCCATCGCCGGCAAACGGTGTTCAATCGATACTGATCGACCACCGTTCTGATTCCAGCCGGCTAATGGGCGACGGCGAAAGCCGGATCGGTCTGCTCGACGGGGAGACGGTGGGGCTGGACCACGAGGAAGAAGACGAGGGTGGCGGCGAGTATGCCGCCGAAGACGACAACAGCCATGGCAGCCGCGCCGACGCCGAGGACCCCGACCAAGGGCGCGGCCAGAGCGCCTACGCCGAACTGGACCGCGCCGAGCAGGGCCGCCGCGGTACCGGCTGCCTCGCCGTGGCGAGACAGGGCGATCGCGGGGGCGTTCGGCAGGACCAGGCCGACCATGGCCAGGACCAGCCACAGCG
>Ga0247781_1000036_pt1 | contig 36247 bp, 26 predicted proteins | sample UWRJL184509B5_FD_179922 | JGI IMG/M metagenome (GOLD analysis project Ga0247781, IMG submission 179922) | Plant litter microbial communities from Arlington Agricultural Research Station in Wisconsin, United States - UWRJ-L184-509B-5 | ecosystem: Environmental > Terrestrial > Plant litter >...
CACGCCGTGCGGGAGCGCTCCGGCGAACAGTTCGGCCAGCCGCAGCGACACCGCGGACGACTGTGGCGCGGGCTTCAGGAGGACGGTGTTGCCGAAGGCCAGGGCCGGTGCGGCCTTCCAGAGCGGAATCGCGACCGGGAAGTTCCACGGGGTGATCAGTCCGACGACGCCGTGCGGGCGCCGGCGGGTGTGCAGCAAGGACACGCCGTCGGCCGGTGGGTACACCTCGCCCTCGGGGTGCAGGGCCTGCTGCGCGAAGTAGCGCAGAATCGCCACGCCGCGGCCGATCTCGGCGCCTGCCTCGCCACGCGGCTTGCCGACCTCGCGGACGACCAGGTCGGTCAGTTCGCCGGCCGCCGCCGCGAGCGCCTCGGCGCAGGCGTGCAGAGCGGCTGTCCGGGTAGGCGCCGGCTCGCGCGCCCAGCCGGTGGCCGCTTTCCGGGCGACGACGGCGGCTGCCGCCACCTTCTCCGGCGTCGTGTCGGGAACGCGTACGACGAGGTCCGACGGCTTTTGGGGGGAGCGGCTCTCGATCGTTGTCATTGTTGTCCCTTTCCCTGGGCAACGTCGCCGACGGCAACGACGGGGTTGGTGAGCGTCCCGAGGAGCGGGGACGTTATCTCGATCGTGTCGCCGGGGAGGGTGGTGAAATCGGCGCCCGGTACGACGCCCGTGCCGGTCAGCAGCAGCACACCGGCCGGAAAGCTCAGCGCCCGGAACAACCAGTCAGCCAGATCGGTGAAGCCGCGAGCCATCGCCGACGTCGAGGTCGTCCCGGTGTACGTCGCTCGGCCGGCCCGCAGCACCCGCAAACCGATCGGGAACGGCTCGGCCCCGACCGACCAGCTCGGCACGATCGACGGGCCCACCGCGCAGGAGCGGTCGTAGATCTTCGCCTGCGGTAGGTAGAGCGGGTTCTCGCCCTCGATGGAGCGGCTGCTCATGTCGTTGGCCAAGGTGTAGCCGAACACCACCCCGTCCGCGTTCAGTACCAGGCCGACCTCGGCCTCGGGCACGTCCCAGCCGGAGTCGGCGCGGACCCCGACGGCGTCGCCGTCGCCCATGACACGCCACGGACTTGCCTTGAAGAAAAGCTCGGGGCGGTCACTGCCGTACACGTGGTCGTAGAGGGCGCCGTGGCCGGACTCCTCCTTGCGCCCCTCGCGACTGCGCAGGTACGTCACCCCGGCCGCCCACACCTCCTGCCGGTCGACGGGGGGAAGCGCCTGCTCGCCGGGCCGGTCGCCCACGGCCGTGCGGGCGGCGGCCTCGACTGCCGCTCGGGCCTGGTCGAGGGGCAAGGCGAGCAGGCCGGCGAGAGTGCCGTCGAGCTCACCCCAGGCGCCGTCCTGGCACACAGCCCAGCGCGACGAGTCGCCGGCGCGCAGATGGTGAAGGGAGATCGGCATTTGACCATCCTAGGTGTGCGAAACGTGGCCGGATCCGGACGCGATTACCCTCTTCAAGTGCCGGTGCGTGTGCAGGTCGTCCCGGCATCTCGAAGGGACTAGCGACATGCCCCGTGTGGTACCGGCGGTCAACCGTGCACTCGACATCCTCGAACTGTTTCTGGGCCGCCCCCAGTTGTCGGCCCGCGAGGTAGCGGAACGGCTCGACCTGCCCCGCACCACCGTCCACGAGCTGCTCGTCACGCTCGTGGAACGCTCGTACCTGATCTCTGTCCCGGGCCAGCCGGTGCGGTATCGGCTCGGCATGCCGGTGTTTCAGCTCGGCGCGGCCTTCGCCGGCCGGCTCGACCTGGTCCGGGAGGCGCAGGGCGTCACGCGGGACGTGGCCGCAGCCTGCGACGAGGCGGTCCACGTGGCCGTGCGCGACGGCGCCGACGTCATCTATCTCGTCAAGGTCGACAGCACGCACCCGGTCCGGATGGTCTCCGGGGTCGGGCTGCGGCTTCCGGCCCACTGCACGGCGGTCGGCAAGATCCTTCTCTCGGATCTCGATCCGGCGGGCCTGGACGCCGTCCTGGAAAAGGGCGTCCTGGCGGGCATGACGCGGGACAGCATCACCGACCCGGACCGCCTGCGCGCCCATCTCGAAGGCGTCCGGGCCGAGGGCGTCGCGACCGACGTCGGCGAGTCGGACAGCGCCATGCGCTGCGTCGCCGCGGCGATCCGGGACCATTCCGGCGCCGCGATCGCGGCGATGAGCCTGTCCGCGCCGGTCATTCGCTGGACCTCGCAGACGCAGGCGACGTGGACGGAGCTGGTTCGCGAGGGCGCGGCCACGGTGTCCGCCCGGATGGGGTACTCGGCCCCGCCTCGATAGCCGGGTTGCCGGTCCGAGCCAGAAACCGTGTCGAAACATTGACACCTCTCAAGGTATTCCTCTAGCGTCGCGTCCACTCCATACGATATCTCGAACATGGTTCGAAATATCGAACGGTGGTGTTCCGTGACCCGACCGAACTGGAACGACAGCCCCACCTCATCGGCCGCGTCGCGCTGCCCAGCACACGGAGCACGCGAAATCACGACCACCGCGGTGTTCGCCAAGTGCGCCTCCGGCGACCGTCGCTGAGCGATGGGGGAGACAGATGACTATTGGGGACGGTCCGTTGTGGTCGCGTCGCGGCTTCCTGGGGATGGGGGTGGGGGTGCTCGGCGCAGCCGGGCTGGCCGCGTGCGGAAGCACCTCCGAGTCCCCCGTCCGCGTGCAGCCGGAGGTGCCGAAGGAACTGCTCGACGCCGCGGCGTCGATGAAGGGCTCCGCGATGGGACTGCTGTCGCAGAAGCTCTATTCGACAGCGGCGAACGAAGCGCTGGACAGCTCGATCAGCAAGTTCGCCGAGGCCACCGGAACGACGATCGAGAACAGTCTGGTCCAGGCCGACGCCGGTGACGTGGTGGCCAAGATCGACGCTGAGGTCAAGGGCGGCGTGGCGCGTGACCTCGCGTTCATGACCGACTCGCGGTTCGTCGCGCAGTTCCAGGCGCTGGGCGACCTCGAGGATGTGACAGACGTCGTCCAGGCGCTGACGGCCGTGTACGGCGAGCCCTGCGCGGAGGCCAAGAACTTCTGCGTCTTCGACGGCAAGTGGTTCGCGATCCCGTACCACTTCATCGGGATCGGCTCGTTCCTGCGCAAGGACTGGATGCGGGAGAAGGGCATCACCCCCAAGGACGTCTACACCTGGGAGGAACTGCGCGACCTGACCCTGGCGATCTCCGACCCGGGCAAGCGCCGGTTCGGCTGGGGCATGACGGTGAACCGGTCCGGTGACGGCAACGGCATGATCGAGGCACTGATCAACTCGTACGGCGGGGCGATCGCCGCCAACGACGGCCGGAAGGTCACCTTCAACTCGCCCGAGACGGTGCAGGCGGTGACCTTCCTGGGCGACATCTACACCAACCCGAAGTACAAAGCGATGCTGCCGCCGGGGGTAGCCAGCTGGACCGACACCAGCAACAACGAGAACTGGCTGGCCGGGGTCCTCGGCTACACCCGCAACAGCTTCAGCGTCTACGCGGACTCCAGGACCAAGAAGAACCCGGTGTACGGCAACACACACGTCTTCTCCGACTGCGTCGGACCGGCCACCGACAAGTCCCTGTTGCTCGGCCAGTCCCAGGGTTTCGTCGTCTTCAAGGGCGCCAAGAACCCCGGCCTGGCCAAGCTGCTGGCGCAGTACCTGGTCAGCGCGCCCGCGCTCGTCGGGGTGTCCAAGGAGGCGCCCGGCCTGGTGATGCCCGCCTGGGAGAAGGTCTGGGACGCCGACCCGTACTTCGGCGGCGGCGATCCGGCGTTCCCCATGCTGCGCGAGATGTCCCAGCAGTCGCTGCCACTGTCCACCAAGAACGGCTTGTCCTTCCCGCAGAAGGCCAGCGCCGGCCAGCAGGCCGTCATCGCCGCCTACGTCCTCACCGACATGATGCAGCAGGTCGTCCAGGGAACGGCGGCTCCGCAGGCCGTGACGGCCGCCCACGCGAAGATGGTGCAGATCTTCGCCCAGCAGGGGCTGCCGCAGTGACGTCGGTCCGGCCGGCGCCGGCCCCGGTGGCGTCCTCGCCGCCGGGGCCTGGCTCCCGCACGACGACCCAGCGGCGACTGGGTCGCGACTGGCGGCTGGCGGCGCTGTTCCTGGCGCCCACGACCGTGCTGGTCGGCGTGCTCGTGCTCGTGCCGATCGTCCGATCGATCGTCACCAGCACCACGGAGCGGCACGGACCGGACAACGTGTTCGTCGGGCTGAGCAACTACCTCGCCCTCGCCGGTGACGACCAGTTCCGTACGGGCGTGGTGAACTCGTTCGTCTTCACCGTCTACGCCGAGATCTTCAAGGTGGTGCTGGGGCTGGCCGCGGCCCTGCTGCTGCACCGTCAGCGTCGCGGACGCGCCCTGCTGACCGGGCTCCTGCTAGTGCCGTGGGTGGTGCCGACGGTCGTGACGGCGTTCAGCTGGCGTTCACTGCTCGACCCGATCTTCGGCAGCGTGAACATCCTGCTCACCGACTCGGGGATCGGGCCGCTGCTGGCCACCGCGCACCTGGTCGACAGCTGGCCCGCGGGCTGGCTGTCCGATGTGTCGCTGGCCATGCCGTCGGTGATCCTCGTCAACGTGTGGAAGGGGGTGCCGTTCTTCACCATCTGCTTCCTCGCGGGATTGAAGGCCATCCCCGCCGACCAGTACGAGGCGGCGACCATCGACGGTGCTTCGTCGTGGCAGCGCTTCGTCCACGTGACACTGCCCGGACTGCGCCACGTGATCACCGTGACGGTGACCCTGTCGTCGATCTGGACGTTCAACAACTTCGACCTCATTTGGCTGCTGACGCAGGGCGGCCCGGGCAACGTGACCGCGCCGTACGTGCTCGTCGCCTACTCGAAGGCGATCCTGCAACTGCAGTACGGCGCGGGGGCGGCGGTCACGCTCGTCATGCTGCCGGTCATCGGTGGGCTGGTGTTCCTGCTGGTCCGGCTGCTGCGCCAGGACGCCGGCACGGCGCCGTCCCGGCCGCCCGGAAAGGTGCGCAAGGCGCTGCCGTGGGCCGTCGCCGCGGCGGTCACCGGGCTGCTGTTCTGGGCGTCGCCGCAGATCTTCTGGAAGGCGGCGGTGGTCCTCGGCGTGATCCTGCTGATCGCGGCGGCGGCCGGCCGGGTGGTCTCCGCGCTTCGGGCCGGCGGCGGCCGCCGTACGTCGTCCCTGGTGTCAGGTCTTGGGCGCGGCGTCGCGATGGCGGGGCTGCTGGCCTTCGTGCTCGGCCCGATGTATTGGATCGCCGTCACGGCCTTCAAGTCCGAGGACCAGGTCGTCACGCGCTCCCACGACCTGTGGCCGACACCGTGGACCTTGCAGCAGTTCGGGGCCCTGTTCACCAATCAGCCGTTCGGCCGCTGGTATCTCAACACGCTGATGGTGTCCGCGGCGTCGACCGTGGTGGCCCTGCTCTGCGCCGTCCTGGGCGGTTACGCGCTGGCCCGGCTGCGGTTCCGCGGCGCGCAGGGCTTCACCGTCACCGTGCTGCTCACCTACGTGATGCCGGGTGCGCTGCTGTTCATCCCGCTCTACCAGCTGCTCATCGGGGTGCGGCTCACCGACTCGTTGTGGTCGCTCGTGCTGACGTACCCGACCTTCACGCTTCCGTTCGCCACCTGGCTGCTGGCCGGCTACTTCGCGTCGATCCCCGTCGACCTCGAGGAAGCCGCGCTGGTCGACGGCTGCACCCGGCTCCAGGCGTTCGGCCGGGTGGTGCTGCCCCTGGCCAAGCCGGGTCTGCTGGCGGTCGCGCTGTTCACCCTCACCAACGCCTGGAACGAGTTCCTGTTCGCCTTCGTGTTCATCACGAAGGACGAGTACAAGACGCTTCCCGTGGGGATGCAATCGATGATCGCCGGGGACGTCGTGCCGCAGGGGCAGCTCGCCGCGGCGTCGCTGCTCGTCAGCATCCCCGTCGTGGTCATGTACGCCTTCGGGCAGCGCTTCCTGACCGAGGGGCTCACCGCGGGCGCGGTGAAGGGCTAACCTCCGCTCGCCCGCTCACGCAGCTCGTCGGGGTATTTCTTCGGTGCGGGCATGGCTGATATTCCTCCGAGGTTTCGCTGTCTCCAGCAAGCCCGGTGCGGAATATCGGTGAAGCGGTTCAGTGAGGATCCAGAGATGATCATCACATTGATGTCCTGGCATGTAGCACGATACGGTCGGCCGACGATCGAGGGGTTTGCCCGTGCGGGCCGATGCGATGGAGGGCTGATCGACCTTGCCCGGGAAACGTCATGGCGAAGGCCAATTGAGTCAAGCGAGCGATCGCAATCAGGTCTATGACAGCGTCGCCGAACGGTATGACCGGGAGCGGTCACCAGAACTCTACGACAACACGCTGTCGATCTACCTCGACATCATCCGGAGCGCCGCGCCGTACGCGCGGCGAATCCTGGACTTGGGCTGCGGCACTGGACGTCTCACCGCGATGCTGGCGGAACGCGGGTATGACGTGGTCGGCTTGGATTCATCGGCGGGGATGCTACGGGTCGCTGAAGGCAGGGGCAGTTCGGCGACGTTCGTCCAGGCCGACATCCTCGATCTGCCCGATCTCGGTTCCTTCGACGTCATCCTGACGATGGGGCAGCCCTTCAACTACCTAGCCTCGGAGCAAGAGCTCACCGCGGTCATGGTGCGCTTGTACAGCATCCTCGGCGACAAAGGCGTGCTGATGTTCGACGGCCTGAGCCGCCGATCCTTTGAGCGCATGGTGACGAGCGCCTACGTCCAGGAGGTCGACGGGACCGTCCTCGCCTGCACGGCCGAGGCGGAGGGTGCGGACTTGGCGCACATCTCCATGATCGAACGACGTTTCGAACCCCGCGGCGACCTGTGGCAGCTGACCACGAGTACTCATAAATATTCTTTGTTTGATTCCCAAGCCGTTCGGCGCGCGGTTGTCGCTGCCGGGTTTACCGAGCCGGATCTACATGGAATACATCGTGATTTTCATCAGGAATTCGATGATGATCTCCATGCGATTTGCCTTGTCGTGGCACGTCGATAAGCGGCAGGCGCAACGCGTGGTTCCTTTCAGCACCTATTACGGAAAGGAGGTGAAGGTCATGACGTACCCGGAGCAGGGTTGGCTGGTCAGCGGTAAGTAATCGGCATCCACAGGTCGGTCCCACAGCTTTTCATTGCGCTGTGGGACCGATCAGCCGAGAGGGGAGACCCGTGCGGAGGTACGGTTCGGCCGCCGTCATCTCCGCGTTCGGCGACGGCTTCTCCTATCTCGCTGTTCCGCTCATCGCGGCAGGACAGCTGGGAGCCGGCCCGCGGGAACTCGGTTGGCTCACCGCGCTCGCCTGGCTTCCGCAGGCAGTATTTTCGCTGCCGGCCGGTTCGTGGGTCGCGCGGCGAGGACGGCCGATCGCGACGCTCGTCGTCGCCGACCTGGCTCGTGCGGCGCTGATGATTCTGGTCGCCATAGCGGCGGTGACCGGGAGTCTGACGCTGACAATCCTCTACCTGGCGACCTTTTGCTCCGCAACGGCAGCAGTCTTCTTCAGCGTGAGTGATGCCGCGGTCCTTCCGGCGCTCGCGAAGAACGACAGATTCGCCCGCAGTCTTGCCATCATGCAGGCAAACCGAACGGTGGGCGGTGCAGTCGGCACCACCTTGGGCGGCTTGGTGATTCGCTACGCCTCCGCTCCCCTCGCGGTGCTCATCGACGCCGTATCGTTCGTCGTGTCAGCGACAGCCCTCCGTGGAGTCCACCTGCCCAGTGCGACGGCCAAGACATCGACTTCCAGCCTTCGGCTCAGCGAAGGGCTGCGATGTCTGTGGCGAACCCGGCCACTACGCACGGCGTTGGCAGTGACCACGACTTCCAACTTCTTCCATCTCGGGTTCCACGCATTGATCATTCTCTACGCCACCCAGATTCTCGGACTTTCGGCCGGCACGCTCGGACTCGTGATCAGTACCGACACGATCGGCGTCCTTGCCGCGTCAGCGCTGGCCCCAGCCTTGCTGGAACGCTTCGGCAATCGAGTCGGACTGGCGGCAGGCAATATCATCTTCGCCTGCCCGTTGCTTCTGGTCGCCGCCGCGACGGGCCCAGTCATGGTCGCCGCTGGCATCCTGTTGTCCGGCTTCGGGGGCTGTCTGCAGGACATCAGCGTAGGATCCACCTTCGCTGTCTCGGTACCACCGCGCCTGAGGTCAGCCGTCCGCGGCGCCTACCAGTCCATCAGCTTCGGCGTGCGTCCGCTCGGCGCGCTAGCCGCCGGCCTCGCCGGAACGTGGGTCGGCCTGCGGCCAGCGGTCTGGGCAACCGTGATAGGCGGGATCCTGGCTGTCCTCTGGATGGTGATTCCCGCTCCGGCGGCGACGGTCCGGGCCGGCGGCGAGACATCCGACGCTTCGGCGAGCTGACCCCTGAAACCGGGCCTGGAGGAGCCCCGACCACTTGAGCGTTCGCCCACGGCAGCCCTGGGGCGGCCACGACTCGCGTCCGCCGACGCACTGGTCACATCTCGCCCGGCACCCGCCGCCGCCTGCCTGGGCGATCGGCCGGGTCAGAAGCCCGGGAAGACGGTGCGTAGCTCGTCGAGGGTGATGTTGCCGGTCACCTCGACGTCGCCGGGGGTGTGCTTCGCGGTCAACCGGCCGTAGATGAGCCGGACGGCGGACTCCAGCGGACCGGTGAACGTCGCGGTCGCGGGCACGGCCTCCGTGGTGAGCCGGGCCGCGCCGTCGAGGACGATCCGGTACGGCGTACCGCTGATCTCGATCACGGTGTGCTCACGCGCTTCCGCCGGCCGGCCGATGAAGCCGAGCAGGAAGCTCAGGCCCTCGCTGAGGTGCTCGGCGACCAGCAGCGCGGACGGCTCGGCGAGGGCGGCCGCCGGATCGAGTCCGGCGCGGACGTCCCAGCTGTGCTGCACCGCTTCGCTCAGGCGCATCGCGACGTACGACGCGAACGGCAGCGGCTCGGGCAGGAAGCCGAGCTTGATGCTGAGCTCGCCGTGGCGTTCCTCGGGGACGGCCTCCAGCGCCCTGATCAGGGCGGCGTCGGACTCCCGCCAGGCGGCCGCCTGCGCGGACGGGCTCAGTGCGTTCCACCGGTCCCAGACGCTCTCGTTGAAGCCCGGCCCCGGAGCCTCCGTCTCGCCCACTCCCGTGCGGAAGTCCGCGAACGTGATCTCGGCGCCGCTGCCCAGGTGGGACAGGACGTCGGCGACGCTCCAGTCGGCGGCGCCGGACGGGCCGGTGAGCTGCTCGGGGGAGAGGGCGGGGATCGTGCTGGCCAGGGTGTCGTGCTCACTGCGCAGGGCCGCGATCGTGCGGCCGGCAAGGGTCGTCATGCGGCTGAGCTTAGTCGCTGGTCGCCTCGGGCCGGGGCGGAGTGCGGGTGTGTGCGCGGCCCGGTGGGGTGCGCCTCTCAGCACGTCCGCACACCGCCTCAGCTGCTCCACTCGCCGAGGAGGACCGGCCGCTGCCCGGCCCGCATCATGCTCAGCAACTCGACCGTGTCCGACGCGTAACGAAAGACCGAGGCGTCGCGCCCGGCGAAGAACGTGGAGTCGGCGGCGATGTAGAGGGTGAGGTGAAACCCGTCGGTGCCGACCGGGCAGAGGCTCGTGCCCGCGATCTCGGCGCACCGGCGGGCGATGCGAGCGTCCCGCGTCGTCGCGACGGCGCTCGGATCGAAGCGCGTCCAGCAATACGAGCGTTCCCCATGCAGCAGAATGCTCGGCTCGTGTTCCAGAGAGAGGAAGGCGAACCGCGACAGGAACTCCGTCGCGGCCTCGGACACCTCGAAACCGAGCGAGCGCAACCTGTCGAGAATGTCGCCGGCGTCGACGCGGCGCCCGGGAACCCAGCCCGCCGAGGAGAGCAGGCCGACCAGGTCCCCGGGAACCGCGTCCACTCACATCACCTCGACAGATCCGTTGCGCCGGCTCGCACCAGGACGCTCTGACAGGACAGGCACGCCGGCTCCGGAACACCGGTGGAACTTCGAACGGTCACGAACTCGATGTCGGCCAGGGTCAGCGGGCGACCCACCGATTCCTCGAAGGCCGCGCCGTGGTTCCCGATCAGAGCGTTGCAGGCTCGGATCTCCGCGCAATTCGCCGCGTCTCCGGCGAAGGTCTGACCGCCGTGGCCCAGCTGATCCTGGATCTCCGGTTCGAGATAGCCGGGCCGGGACGACGGCCCCGAGTACCCTACCTCGGTCATATCCGTCCCCCGGAACCTCGCGGCCGCCGTCATGGTCGCGTCGTCCGGAGCGTTGCGGGCCGCGGCGCGGGCCGTGTTCGTCAGATCGCAGTTGTGCACGAGCAGCGAGGTGCTGCCGGCCAGCACATAGTAGGTGTGCAAGCGGTCGACCGTGAGGTCGAACGTGCGTTCCGAGTGCTCGTACGAGCGGACCGCCGAGACCTGGACGTACGTGCCCGCCGCCGTGCGCAGGAGCTCGCCCTCGCGGAGGTCACCCGCCGCCACCCACTGTTCGCGGGTCACCGACCAGAACGGGTGGTGTTCGGTGGTGGTCAGCGTCTCGGCCGAGCCGCTCACCGTGACGTCGACGAACTGCTCGTCGTCGTCGGTCCGGATCGTGTTCGTGACCTGCTCGTCGGTGTTCTCTCCGGTCGCCGGGTCGGTGGCCGCGACGGTGTCGCCCGGTTCGACCTTCTCGATCGGCTTGGTCGTGCCGTCGGCCAGCAGCACCGCCGTGCCCGCCACGAAGCTGTGCGGCAGCGGGCAGGCCGAACCGTCGGCGGCGGGTTTCTTCGTTTTCGCCTTGGCCTTGGCCGCCAGGGCTTTCGCCTTCGCCGCCGCGTCCGCCGCGACCTTCTTGGCCGCTGTCTCCGCCGCCGCCTTGGCTGCCGCCGCTTTCTCGGCGGCCGCCTTGGCCGCCGCGGCCGCGGCTTCCTTCGCCGCCCTGGCCGCGTCCTCGGCGCCCCTGAGGATGGCCTTGGCCCACTTCAGTTCCTCGAAGAACGTGACCACGGCCTTGCCGGCCTTGTAGATCGCCTCGGCGATCTTCTTGGCCTTGAAGATCTTGCCCCACGGCAGCGCGCCGACGACCACCGAGACGCAGGCGATCAGGTCGCCCTTGAGGCAGTTCAGGATGTCGTTGATCCCGAGGAGTTCCATCAGGATCTGGCCGCCGGCCTCCAGGATCACGTCCAGCGTGCTCTTCGACTGCAGCTGGTTCGCCTTGGCGAGATCCTCCGGCGAGGGACCCGTGTTCGCCGCGGGCGCCGGTGCGGCGGTGGTGTCGGCGGCCGCGGGCAGCATGCCGGTCGGGTCGGTGTACGCCAGTGGATTGTTCGCGGCGTACGTGTAGGCCGACGTGGCGCCCCGCCCGGTGGGCATCGGGTCGCGGCTGTCGAAACGGCCGGTGCCCGGGTCGTAGTTGCGGGCGTTCAGGAAGTAGTTGCCGTCACCCGACGTGGAGTCCTGGTAGGCGCCGGTGTATCGCAACGGGTTCTCGAGGCTCTGTTCCGGTTGTTGCTGCCCGGCCACGGTGGGCCCGACCCGCGGGTTGCCGAACGGGTCGTAGTCGTATCCCCGCTCCACCGTTCCGGACGGCGACAGCATGTCCGCCGTGCCACCCAGCCAATCGTGGGTGTACGCGTGCACCCCGCTCGCCGGGTCCAGCAGCGCCAGCGGCTCGTCGTCCGGCCCGTACGTGAAGCCGCGCTTCTCGACGACCGCGCCGCCCTGTTCGACGGTGTCGATCGCGATCTGCGGAAGCGTCCCGGCCACGTCCCACGACCAGCGCTGGGTGGAGGTCCCCGACGGGACCGCCGAGGTCGAGGAGATCCGCAGCCCACCGGCGTCGTAGTGGAACGCGGTGGACTGCCCGCCCGCCAGCGTGGCCTTGGCCAGGGTGTTGTCCAGGTTATAGACGAACTTGTCGCCGCCGGCCTTGATCTGGTTGCCGCGGGCGTCGTACCGGTACTCGGTCTCCCGCTCGTGGTCGCGGCCCTCGAACTCCTCCTCGACGAGCTGGTCGGCGTCGTCGTACTCGTACTCGGTGACGTCGTCGCCCGCCGTGCCGCTGCGCGTCTGCTTGGTCCGGTTGCCGGCGAGGTCGTACTTGTAGTCGATCCGGCCGGTCGCCTTGGCCGAGCAGGACGCGACGCCGTAGCAGGCCGAGGTGACCTGGTTGGCCTCGTCGTAGCCGTAGGCGACCGACTCGGCGACGCCGCCGCGGGTGGTGACCACCCGGCTCGGATTTCCGACCGGGTCGAGCGTGAGGGCATAGTGCGAGACCGGATCCTGTACGCCCGCCACGGGCGCCCCGCTGCGCTCGGTGCCGACCGCGGTGAGCCGCCCGGCGTCGTCGTAGACCCGTCGCTCGGTCAGGCCGGTCGGTCCGGGCAGCGTCGTGGTCGTCCGCCGGCCCGCCGCGTCATAGCCGAAGGCCCAGGTGGCGCCGCCCGCGGCCTGCGACGTGATCCGGCTCGCCGCGTCGTAGCCGTACGACACGGTGGTGCCGTCCGGGAACCGGCGTCCGGTGATGTTGCCCTTGGCGTCGTAGTCGTAGCCGAAGGTCTCGTTCGCCCGGCCGGCCTCCTTGCGGGTGACCGACTGGATCTGGTCCTCGTCGTCGTAGGCGACCTCCCGTACGCCGAGCGGGTCGCCGTACGAGGTGATCCGGTCCTTGGCGTCGTAACCCCACGCGTACACCGGGCCGCCGGTGCCCGTGGTGCGCTTGGCCAGGCGGTTGACGATGTCGTACTCGTCGACGATGGTCCGCTTGGCGCGTTCGGCGTCGCTGAGGTCGCCGATCTCCTCGTCCTCGTCGAGGGTGATCGTCTGGATCCGGTTGTTGTCCGCGTCGTACTTCGCGTACGTGCTGCGCTCGATCGGGTCGGTGGTGCGGATCAGCCGCCCGGCCTCGTCGTAGTAGACCGTCGTCCGGTTGCCACGGGGGTCGGTGACCGAATTGAGCGACCCGTCGTCGCCGTACGAATAACGGGTCGACTCCTCCTCGGGGTCGTCGGCGTCGTACTCGGCGTTCGGCGCGGTGACGGTCCGGGTCCGGTCGTCGTCGGTGTAGGTGTACCGGGTGACGTGACCCTTCGCGTCGGTGACGGACACCCCGCGGTTCAGCGCGTCGTACTTGGTCGTGGTGACGTTGTCGAGCGCGTCGACGGTCCGGACCGCGTTGGCGGCCGGGTCGTACTCGTAGTGGGTGGTGAACCGTTCCTTGTCCGCGCCCTCGACGTTGCCGCGCGGCTCGGTGACCGAGGAGAGCAGACCGTCGTCGGTGTACGTGTACGTGGTGATCCCGCCGGTCGCCGAGATCTGCTTGATCTTGTGGCCGGCCTCGTCGTACTCGGACTTGGTCTCGGCACCGCCCGAATCGGTGATGCCGGTCTGCCGTGCGGCCTTGTCGTACGACATCGCCGCGGTCCGGCCGAGCGCGTCCTTCGTCCCGGTCACCAAACCGCTGTTGGCTCGGGTGGAGGTGGACGACTTGCCGAGCTCGTCCACCGTCTCGACGCTGCGGTCCAGGTCGTCGACCTTGTAGTCCTTCACGACGACCTGGCCGCCCGGATAGGGCCGGCGCATCTGGATCAGGTTGTCGTTGCTGTCGTACTTGTAGGTCGTCGTGAAGTCGGCCCTGTTCGCCCCGGGTACGTTGCCGCGTGGCGAGGTGACCGACTCGGTGAGGCCCTTGACGTTGTACGTCCAACTGGTGACCAGGTCGGCCTCGTGCTGCATGTCGACCGCGGCCGTCAGCCGGCGCCCCGCCGCCGTGTACGTGTAGAGCAGCGTCCGCCGCGCCTCGTACGTCGCCTTGGGCAGGCCGTTGTCGAAGTACGCGTACGAGACGGAGACCCGGCCGGCGGTTGTGGTCTTCGTCAGCCGTCCGGCCGGATCGTACTCCTTGGTGTCCGGGTTCTTCTTGCCCGGCGACTGGACGGCCACCACCCGGTCGAGGTCGTCGTAGACCGTGCGGGTCGTGTAGTTCTCCGGCTTCGCCCCGGCCACGGTGCCGCGCGGATCGGTGACGGTGATCTTCCGGCCGACCTTGTCGTAGCCGTACGCGATCCGGCGTCCCTCGGCCGAGACGGACGCCTTGGTCAGGCCGGCGTTCTGCTCCCCGTTCGGGATGTTCTCGTACCGGAAGACCTTGCCCCGCTGGTCGGTGACGGTCAGCCGCAGACCGCGGTCGTCGTACGTGTAGGTGATCGAGTGGTTCTCCGGGTCGGTCGTCCGGACCAGTTCGTCGAACCCGTTGTACTCGTCCTTCCACGTCTGCCCGTCGGCGTCGACGCGGGTGGCCGGGTTGTTGCGCGCGTCGTACTGGGTCTTCTCGCTGAACTTGCGGCCGGGCGCGAACTGCTCGATCAGGTTGCCCGCCGCGTCGTACCGGGACTCGTGCTGGTTCTGGTTGCCGTTGACCACCAGGTTGCGATTGAGCGTGCCGTCGTACCGGTGGTTGTTGGTGTCGCCGTTGCCGCGCTGCGAATGGAGCAGCACGTTGCCCTGGTAGCCGTCCCACACGACGACGTTGTCCGCGTCGGTGGTCTTCGCCTCCTGCTCGGCGGCGTTCCACTCGAACGTCGTGGCGGCCCCCAGCGCGTCCAGCTGGCGCGTCACGCGGCCGGTCGGGCCGTACTCGTTGGTCAGCGACACGACCTTGCGCGGGTCGACCACTTGGGTGAGCAGGCGAGCCGCGCTGTACTTGTACTGCCAGGTCGCACCGGCGGCGTCGATCACCCTGGTCAGCAGGCCGTCGGTGTAGAAGAACTGCGTCTTGCGGCCGTCCGGCAGCGCGAGCGACTGGATGAGGCCGCCGGCCAGCTTCGCCACCGCCGAGCGCCCGGACGCGTCGGTCACCGTGATGCTCGTGTCGGTGTGCGCGAACCGCAGTCCGACCTGGCGCGGGTTCAGGATCGACACGAGCCGGCCCCGCGCGTCGAAGGTGAAGACGATGTTGCGGCGGGTGGCCAGTTCCCAGCCGTCGCCGGCCTTGCGCAGCGTGGACCGGACACCGGGCGGCCGTACGTAGCCGTCGCCGCTCGTCCTGAACAGGGTGTCCGAGCCGTCCTCGGCGCGTACCAGCGCGCCGTCCGCGGTGACGGTGACCTTCATGTCGTACACCCAGGCCCAGCCGGGCCCGAATGCCGAAGCACCCGTGTTCAGCGACGAATAGGCCCGGCCCGAAGAGAACGGGACCCCGAACGAGCTCATCGCCAGGTCGCTCTCGCCGCGGGTGAAGCCGCCGGTGCCGGTGTTCACGCCGATCGCCCGTACCGCCTGGCTGGCGTCGGTCATGCCCAGCGCGACGGAACACCCGCAACCGGCCGCCTGCCGGTCCGGGATCGCGGGTGGGTCGACCGTCGTGCGCGGCTGCGCGTCCTCCGAGTTCGCCGACGGCACCGCACCGTCCGGGTAGAGCCCGGTGATCGTGACGAAGTAGCTTCTGGTCGCGTCGAGCTGCCATCCCTCGGCCGCACCGAGCGACTTGCAAAAGGCGCGCAGCTCGCCGCAGCCGTCGTTGCCGAGCTTGTCGCGCCCGAGGACGGCCGATTCCTGCCTGGTCTGCGACTCGGTGTCGTAGAGATCCACCCGCCAGGACTCGAAGCCCTGGTCCCGCAGATTGAAGTACGTCACCAGGGAGGTGTCACCGACGACGAAGCCGGGACGCAGCAGCACGTCGACGAACGCCGCACCGGGCGCCGTCGCGGCGGCGCGGGCGATCGCGGCCCGGCCCACCTTCTCGGCCTGCCCGCCGGCCGGGACCGGCGGGGGCACGACCGGCGGCCGCTGATTCTCGGGAACCGCGACCGCCCCGGCCGCACCGGCCGGGACGCCCCGTTGCTGGGGTCCCGGGCCGGCGGTGACCACCGGAACGTCGCCCGGATCGGCCGAAGCCGGCACGTCGGCCGGTGGCGCCAGAGTCCCGACCAGAAGTATTGCGCTGAAGCCCGCGATCCAGCGGGCCCGCGTGAAACCACGCGTGACTGACATGGTGATGACCTCCCCGTGAGATGACCACGGGGAGCCAAACATATAAATCTATCGATCTATGTCATCTGTCGTTGATCTGCCACGGCGGTGCGGGGAGGCGGCGAACCCGGCCGGTCGTCGCCGCGGGCTATCGGCCGACGCCCGGCTGGGTGAGTTGAGCGGTCGACGGGGGTGTGTACCACGCCTCGGCCGACCCGCTGAAGGCGTGCGCGATGACGCGCCGGTCGTGGTCGTTCACGTCGGGCAGCCGATCCAGCGGGAACCAGTCGAGCGCGAGGCTCTCGTCATCGTTGACTCTGGCCTTCCCCTCCACGATCCGGCAGCGGAAGGCCGTGTCGAGGTATCGGCACTGGTCGCCGTTGGGGTAGTTGCGCTCGTAGGCGATCACGCTGGTGATCTGCAAGGGCTCGACCACGAGGCCGGCCTCCTCGAAGGTCTCGCGGACCACCGCGTCGGCCGGCTGCTCGCCGGGCTCGACGAAGCCACCGAGCACACCCCACGTGCCGTCGTCCGAACGCAGAGCGAGCAACAACTCATTCTTTTCATTCAGGATCAGCACGCTGACGCCGGGTAGCCACAGCATTTCGTGGCCGATCTTTTCCCGCAGCTTCAAGATGTATCCGGAAGTTGACATGCCGGAACTCTAGCCAGTCCCGGTCAATGTGCGGTGGCTCTCCTTGGCTTTGAAGTTGTGATCACATCCGGTCACGAAATCTGAACGTTCAGGCTCGTCATCCGTCGTGAACGGGCTGACGGTGCTCGGCCCCTGGCCGACGTTGCTTGCCGCGGATGGCGAAGACATGTGATGGCAGCGGGCGCGGTGCGGGCCAAGGCTTGTTCTCTCCGGATTGAGAGGACCGTGATGGAGGATATTGAGATTCGGCAGGCTCGATTCGACGACCCGGAAGTCCGTGCGTTGGTCGCGCAGGCGGTAGCGGAGATGCGGCGCCGTTACGGCTCGGACGACGAAGCCGCGGTCGACGCGACAGACTTCGTCTTGCCGACCGGCGCCTTCTTCGTCGCGGCCGATCCGGCCGGCGAACTGCTGGGCGGCGGTGGCTGGCGGACCCGCGACGGGGACGGGGACGGGGACGCTGAGCTTAAACGCATGTTCACGCGCGAGGATGCACGGGGTCAGCAGGTAGCGACCCGAATCCTCGCCGCGGTCGAGGAGTCGGCGAGACAGCACGGGCGCCGAAGAATACTCCTGGAAACCGGGAACGGGCAGCACGAGGCGATGAGTCTGTACGAGAAGAGCGGATATAGGCGGACCCGAAATTACGGCTACTACAAGGATGATCCGAAGGCGCTCTCGTATAGCAAGGACCTGTGACTCCACCCCCGGGCCGATCGGTGATCGTGGTCACTTTATGGGTGCCCACTCGAAATCACTTGGTTGTGCGATGTCGGCGCCGCCGGGAGCAGCGCATCCTCGTAGTTGGCGCCGCGACCCGCATCACTCCGTGACCGCTGTCGGCACGCGTGGAAAGTGTAAGGAGATCACCTTGGAAATTCACCCGTGGAAGCCGACTGTTCGACGACGATTCAAGAGCTGACGGAGATGGGCCGCGTTCATTCGTTGCTCTGCCGGGATGCGGAAGTCGACCACCTGCGAAATCTCGTCGACGGCCTGGAGAACAACGGATTCGCTCTTCTGCTCCACGGCGAACCAGGAATCGGTAAGTCCGCGCTGCTGCAATTCGCCGCAGGCCACGCCGTCCGACGCAAAAGGCGCGTTCTTTCGGCCTGCGGAGAAGCAGCCGAAACGGATTTGCCGCACGCGGCGCTGCACCGGTTGCTGCGGCCGCTCATACCCCGCGCCAGCATGTTCCCCCCGGCGCAGCGCTCCGCGTTGCTGGCCGCTTTCGGTGCCGTCCAACATCCGCGCCCGGACCCTTTCCTCGTCGGGTCGGCCACGCTCGAACTGCTGTCGGACGCGGCTCGAGAAGCTCCGATAATGATATTGGTCGACGACGGGCATTTGCTGGACCGGGCGTCCCTGGACGCGTTGGCTTTCGTCGCGCGCCGGCTGAACGACGAACCCGTCGGGATCCTCGTGGCCGGGCGTTCGGGCGCGGTCGGATCCGAGACCGGCTTCCGGCAACGTCGGGTCGGAGCTTTGCCCGAGGTCGCCGCGGCCGAGTTGTTGCGGAGTGCCCACCCCGACGCGTCGGCGGCTGTCCGCGCTGAGTGGCAGCGGCAGGCCGCCGGCAACCCCCTGGTGCTGCGGGAGCTCCCGCTGGGCAAGAAGCTCAAAGGTGCCCTCGCGTTCGGCCCGACGCCGACAGTCACGCCGACGCTCGTGCGCCGCTTCGCCGCCCAGTTGTTCGGCCTGCCGGCCGACACGCTGACGATGCTGGTGATTCTGGCCGCTGACGAGAGCACCGCCGTGCCCGAGCTGCTGGACGCGGGCACCCGGCTGCTGGGCCGGACCGTCGAGCTTTCAGCCCTGTCGCCGGCGCTGGACGCCGAGCTCATCCGGGTCGACGTCGGCCGGCTCGCATTCCGGCATCAGCTCGTCCGCGCGGCCACCTACCAGTACGCGTCACCGTCCGAACGGTTCCAGGCTCACCGGGTGCTGGCCCACGTCTCGGCCCACGACCCCGCTCGGCACGCCTGGCATGCCGCGGCGACGCTGGTCAGCCCGGACGGGTCGGCCGCGAACTCCTTGGTGGCCGCGGCCCACCTGGCCTACCGCCGTGGGATGCTGCCCGCCGCGGTGAGCAGCCTCGCGCGGGCGGCGGAACTCAGCGAGGATTCGGCGCAGAAGGGCCGTCGTCTGCTCGACGCGGCGGACCTGGCGGTACAGCTCGGCGACCACGAAAATGTGCTGCGGCTCGCGGGCGCGGCCACCGGCTGCGCGTTGCAGCCGGTGGACCGGCATCGGTTGCGGTGGATCGGTCTCGCGCACCAGCCGGCCCCGGTCCCGGCCGGAGTCGCGCGGGAAGCGGCGCACTGGGCCCGTCGCACCCTGGAGGAGGGGGAGTACCTGCTGGGTTTCCACCTGCTCCGGCAGGCCGTCGAACGCGGTTCCTGGGTCCAGCCGACCGAGGAACTGCGCGAACTGCTGCTGGCCGCCGCCGAACCGTTGCCGGACAGCGAGCGGGCCGCCGTCGAGGCGCTCGCCGCGCCGACCACGGGAGCCGCGGCGCTCGCTCGGCTCCTGGCCGATCGGCCGGACCCGGCAGACCAGGACACTCCGGTCGGCGGTGACCAGCCGGCCCTGCTCGGCGCCGCCGCGGCGCGGGTGGGGCAGTTCACGATGGCCGTCCCGTTGCTGAGCGAGGCCGGCTACCTGTTCCGGGCCCAGGGCCGGCTGGGGCGGCTGGCCGGCATTCTCGTCGAGCACGCGTGGGCCCAGATCCACCTGGGCCAGTACACGGCGGCCTACGGGAACGCCGCCGAAGGCGTCCGGCTGGCCGAACAGACCGCCCAGCCGCTGTGGGCGTCGACGGGGCAGTTGGCCATCGCCGCGGTCCGCGGAGTCCGGGGGGAGACCGAAGCCGCTCTGGCCGTGACCGCCGGTATCGAGATCGAGGCGTCGGCCCACGAGGTCGGCCGGCTGCTCGCCCGGGCGCAAGCTGTCCGCGGGCTGGCCCTGCTGGCTGCGGCGCGTCACGAGCCGGCCCTGGACGCGCTGCTTCGGCTGTTCGATCCGAAGGACGCCGCGTACGACCCGCTCCTGGGGTGCTGGATGTTCGGTGACGTGGCCGAGACGGCGACCAATCTGGAGCGGACGGCGGAGGCCCGCGCGCTCCTGCCGGCGGTCGAAGCGCTGGCCGAGCAGACCGACAGTGCTCGGGCCCGGGCGGCGGTCGGCTACGCCAAGGCTCTGCTGGCCAGCGACGTGGACGCCGAGCAGCACTTCGAGCGGGCGCTCGCCGACGACCGGTCGTCCGAGCCGTTCCACCGGGCCCGGCTGCAGCTGGCCTACGGTGAGTGGCTGCGGCGGCGTCGCCGGGTGGCCGCGTCACGGCTTCCCCTGCGTACGGCTCTGACCGCCTTTCAGGCACTGCGACTGCCCGCGTGGATGGATCGGGCGCAGCGCGAGGCCCGCGTCGCCGGGCTCCGGGGCGGCGCACCCTCGACCGCGGCACGCCTCGTGCTCACCCCGGCGGATCTGGAGATCGCCCAGTTGGCGTCCGGCGGCATGTCCAACCGGGAGATCGGGCAGCAGTTGTTCCTTTCGCACCGGACCGTCGCTGCGCATCTCTATCGCATCTTTCCGAAGCTGGGCATCACCTCGCGGGCCCAGTTGCACGCCGCCCTGGTCGAACTGGACGTCGTGGGAAGCTGAGCCGCCCACGGTCAACGGCGATGCAGATCCACCCGGCGCACCAGGACGACCGCGGCGATCGTCGCGGCGGCCGAGATCAGCGGGGCTGCGGTCGGCGCCGCCGCGACGACGGCGATGCCCAGCACCGCGCCGGCCACGAGGGTGGGGATCGAGCCGAGGCGAAGCCACACGTGGCCGTCGCGGCTCGGCACACCCGCGAGTTCGGCGATGCGCCGAGCTCCCGCGGTCTGGATGGCGAGCGCGGCGGCCGACAGCGCGATCACGAGCAGCACGGCACCGACGTTCGTCCCCGCGGTGCCCAGCACCGCCGCCGTGGTGGCGACCCAGAGCAGCATCGGCATCCGACGACGGCGGGCGTCGATGAGGCGGAAGCCGACGAACAGGGCTCCGGCGAAGGCGAGGGTGGCCACGGTGACGCCGACCAGGGTGACGACGTACTCGGGCGCTGTGAAGCTGCCCCGGAGCCTCAGGAAAGCAAGGGCGTCGAGGGCGCCGGCGGCGAAGGAGAGCGCGAACGCCGTGGCCGTGGCGAGGGACGGAGCGACCGCCGCCGGTACCGTCCGCGCCGAGGTCACGTCGTAGCCGAGACTGGTCATCCCCAACACCTCCCGAGTGTGTTCGGCGTCATCGGACGAGCACGAGCGTCCGCCGACGGCGCTGCCGGATGAGGCGGCGCGCGACGACGCCGTGCCGAGGGCTGAGGAGGAAGACGAGCCCGAAGACCACACCCTGGACGACGACGACCAGGCCGCCCGACGAGGCATCCAGCCAATAGCTGAGATAGATGCCGACGACGGCGCAGACCGACGAGATGACCGGTGCGATCACGAGCATCCGGCCGAAGCGGTCGGTAAGGAGGTACGCGGTGGCTCCGGGGACGATGAGCATCGCGACGACGAGGATCACGCCGACCACTTGCAGCGCCACCACCGCGGTCAGCGCGAGCAGTCCGAGCAGCAGCGCGCCGAGCCGGCGCGGACTGAGGCCGATGGCGTGGGCGTGGGTGGGGTCGAAGGCGTAGAGCATGAGGTCACGGCGTTTCGCCACGAGGGCGACGAGGGCGATGCCGGCCAGGACCGCGATCTGCACGACGTCGATCTTCGACACGCCGAGGATGTTGCCGAAGACGATGTGATTCAGGTCGGTCTGGCTGGGCGTGACGGAGATGAGGACGAGCCCGAGCGCGAACAGCGTCGTGAAGACGATGCCGATCGCCGCGTCCTCCTTCACCCGGCTCGTGTGGCGGATCGCGCCGATCAGCCCGACGGCGAGCCCGCCGAAGACGAGCGCCCCGAGGGCGAACGGCGCACCGAGGGTGTAAGCGATGACGACACCGGGCAGCACGGCGTGGGAGACGGCGTCGCCCATCAGCGACCAGCCGATGAGCACCAGCCAGCACGACAGGAGGGCACACACGACGGCCGCCATCACCGTCGTCGCCAGGGCCCGGACCATGAAGTCGTAGTGCAGGGGCTCAAGGAAGAAGTCGAGGAGGCTCACGCGGCACTCTCCTGGTGGGCGGTCTCGTGGTGGGCGTTCCCGTGGTCAGCCCGCTCGTGGTCAGCCCGCTCGTGGTCGGCCCGCTCGTGGTCGGCCGTCTCCTGGTCCAGTACGTCGAACCCGAAGGCCAGCGCGAGGGTCTCGGGCCGCAGCGCCTCGGACACCGTCCCGTGGAACAGGACCCGGCGCAGCAGCAGGATCGCCTCGTCGGCGAGTCGGGGAAGTGCGTGCAGATCGTGCGTCGAGACGAGAACCGTGCGACCCTCGGCGGCCAGTTCCCGCAGCAGCCGGACGATGGTCGCCTCGGAACGCTTGTCCACACCGGCGAACGGCTCGTCCAGCAGGAGGATCCGGGCGCCCTGCGCGATGCAGCGGGCCAGGAAGGCCCGCTTGGCCTGGCCGCCCGACAGCTGTCCGATCTGGCGATCCGCGTACTCGCGCAGCTCCACCCGGTCGAGGGCTCGGGCGACGGCCGTACGGTCCTCCGCTCGGGGGCGGCGGGTGAAGCCCAGGTGCCCGTAGCGACCCATCATCGCCACATCCCACACCGAGACGGGGAAGCTGCGGTCGATGTCCTCGCTCTGCGGCACATATCCCACCAGCCCCCGCTTGCGGGCCGAGGCCGGCGTGGTGCCGTCGACGAGGACGACTCCGTGGTCCGGGCGGGTCATGCCCATGACGGTCTTGAACAGTGTCGACTTCCCGGAGCCGTTCATCCCGATCAGTCCGGTGACCCGGCCCGGCTGGACGCGCAGCGACACGTTGTCGAGGGCGCGGACCTCGCCGTAGTGGACGGTCAGTCCCGACACGTCGACGGCCGGTGTCACGACGCCCGCCCGGTGAGCGCGCCGATGATCTTGTCGGCGTCGTAGCGGATCAGGCGCAGATAGGTGGGCACCGGACCGTCGGCCTCGGACAGCGAATCGACGTAGAGCGTGCCGCCGAACACCGCGTTCCCGGCGCCGACGACCTGCCGCATCGGTTTGTCCGACACCGTGGACTCGCAGAACACGGCCGGCACGTCGTTCGCCCGCACGAACTCGATCGCCGAGGTGATCTGGTGCGGTGTGGCCTGCTGCTCGGCGTTGACCGGCCAGATGTACTTCTCCGTCAGCCCGGCGTCTCGCGCGAGGTAGGAGAAGGCACCCTCGCAGGTCACCAGAGCCCGCTGGTGCTGAGGTAGTCGGGACAGCTCCCGGACGAGTTCGTCCTGGACCTTTTGCAGTTCATCCTGGTACGCGGCACCGTTCACCTCGAAGTCGGCGGCATGCGCGGGATCCAGAGCGCTGAGCGCCCGGACGATGTTGTCGACGTAGATCCGCACGTTCAGCGGGCTCATCCACGCGTGCGGGTTCGCCTTTCCCGCATAGGCGTCCTCGGTGATGTCGATCCCCTTCACCCCGTCCGACACCACGGCGTGCGGAACGTCGAGCCCGTCGACGAACTGCTCGAACCACGACTCGAGGTTCAGGCCGTTGTCGAGGATCAGATCGGCGTCGGAAGCCTTGCGGATGTCTCCCGGAGTCGGCTCGTAGCCGTGAATCTCCGCGCCGGGCTTCGTGATCGACTTGACGGTCGCGTGATCGCCGGCGACGTTCTGCGCGATGTCGGCCAGCACCGTGAAGGTGGTCAGAACGACCGGCTTCCCGTTCCTGTCCGGCTTCTCGAACGATGCGCACCCCGACAGCGCGGCGGCCGTAAGAGCCAGCGCCAGGCTCGCGACGAGGAGAGGCGTAGGACGACGACGGATCTGCATCCGGTGTTCTTCGCGATGGTGGTCCACGGCGTCTGGTTCCCTTCCCGGCCGGGCTTCGGTGACGACGAGGGTCGTCCGACTCAGCCTTCACGGGTGCCGGGTTGCCTGGGTAGCGTCAGATGACTGCGCCTGACGAGGGAGATCCGTGGCCGGGAAACACCGGTTTCGGGCCGGTTCGTCCTGGCCGCCGAATGCCGTCATCTGCCTCTAGGCGGAATTCCCCGCTCGATGGTGGTCTGGATATCGCGGCCCGCACTCAGCCCGAGGGCCGCTCACGTCCATCGGATCGAGGGGAAATTTATGGACTCCGCTGACAGTGCCGACAGCCAGGTGCCGCACCACGAAACACCGACCTTCGGGAGCCCGGACCTTCCGCAGGAGGGGATGGAGACCACCGTCGGGGACCCGGCCAGCGCGCGAATGACGGGACCGCTCAACCCCGTGCTGGAGAGCCAGTTCCCGAGTGCGGTCAAGGCACCGGCCACCGACATCAGCACGCAACCGTTCTTCTGGTCCTCGTTCAACATCTCGCCGCGCCGGCAGCAGCGCGGAGGCTGGGCCCGCGAGGTCACGCAGCAGGACTTCGCGATCTCCGACGAGATCGCCGGCGTCAACATGTATCTCGAACCGGGTGGGGTCCGGGAGTTGCACTGGCACCAGACCGCCGAGTGGGCGTACATGAGTCGCGGACGCTGCCGCATCACGACGCTCAGCCGCGAGGGCCTGCCCAGCGTGGACGACGTCGAGAGCGGCGACCTGTGGTTCTTCCCCGCCGGGCTCCCGCACTCGCTGCAGGGTATGGGCCCGGACGGCGCCGAGTTCATCCTCGCCTTCGACGACGGCGAACAGTCCGAGAGCAACACTCTGCTGCTCACCGACTGGTTCGCGCACACGCCGCCGGACGTGCTGGCCAAGAACTTCGGCGTGGCCAAGGAGGTCTTCAAGGACATTCCGCTGCACAACCTGTGGATCTTCCCGGGCGAGGAGCCGGGGGAGCTGGAGGACGACCAGGCCGCGGCCGGCGTGGAGTGGGGCGCGACGACCCCGGTGATCTTCCGGCTCTCGCGCTCCGAACCGCGGTACCAGAACAGCGGGGGCAGCGTCCGGATCGCCGACAGCAAGAACTACACGTCGTCGACGACCGTGGCCGCGGCCCTCACGATCGTCGAACCGGGCTCGATGCGGGAGCTGCACTGGCACCCCAACGCCGACGAATGGCAGTACTACCTGCAGGGCTCGGCGCGGATGACCGTCTTCAACACCGGCCCGCACGCGAACACCTTCGATTTCAAGGCCGGCGATCTCGGTCTCGTGCGCCGCAACCTCGGGCACTACGTCGAGAACACCGGCGACGAGCCGCTGATCTACATCGAGACCTTCCGTAGCGATCATTACGAGGAGGTCTCGCTGGCGAACTGGCTCAGCCACCTGCCGCCCGCGCTCGTCTCGCAGCACCTGAACATCCCCGAGGACGTCCTCGCGACGTTCCCGCGGGGCGCCCAGGGGATCGTCCCGCTGCGGTAAGCGTGCCCCAGGCGTCGTCACGGGCCCGAACCCGGCGCCGTGACGACGCCTGGCGGTCAGCTCTCCGGCCCCAAGGTTCTGTCGTCGGCGGTCCAGGGGCCGAAGGCGCAGTCAGGAGACCGTCCTCGGGAACAGCGGCCGCTGCGGGCGCGGTCGGTTCGACCGCTCGGTGCGGTCCTGGTCCGGGAGGGGCCGTTCGGCCCTGACAGTCCCCGGTGCTGCGGCGGTCTACTCGAGGCGACAGATGCCGGAGATGACATCCGCCGGAGGCGGACACGAATGATCTGACACATCTCGGCGCGTCTCCCGGGCAGCACGTCGATGACCATCGCCGAGCCGTCTGGTCACCAACCGAATCGAGGGACCACCATGCGGATCCTGGTCAGCGCGGCGAGCAAGCACGAGTCCACCGCGGAGGTCGCGACCCGGATCGCCGGAGCACTTCGGGCCGGCCTCCCCCGTGACGCCGTCGTCGATGTGATCCCGGCGGGCGACGTCGGCGAGACGACGTCGTACGACGCTGTGGTCCTGGGCAGTGCCATCTATCTCGGGCGGTGGCTCGAGGACGCGCGAAAGCTCGCGGAACGGATCACCACGCGGACCGGGCGGCCGGTGTGGCTGTTCTCCGTCGGCCCGATCGGTGAGCCGCCGAAGCCGGACGAGGATCCGGCCGGGGTCGGCGACCTCATCCGGGCCACCTCTGCTCGCGGCCATCGTCTCTTTGCCGGGCGTCTGGACCGGCACCGGCTCGGCTTCGGGGAGAAGGCCGTCGTCCTGGCCCTGCGGGTGGCGGACGGCGATTTCCGCGACTTCGACGCCATCGATGTCTGGGGTACGCAGATCGCCGCCGAGCTCAGCCGAGCGGAGATCGGGAAGTTGTGACCGTGACCGGCGCGCGACGCCGACCGGCGGGACGATCAGGGACACCAGGACAAGGGGCCATGTGGCCCTGACTCAGCTCGGCTGCTGAGGCGCAGACTCATGGCATCACCATCAGCCGGAGGTATGCGATGACGACGAGGACCCGTGTGCTCGCCGACGCCTTGGCCGGCCCACAACCGCCCGCCGGCGGAGCCCTCGTGGCGGAGAGGCCGTGGCCGGTATGAGTACCCCCGACTCGCAGCTGACCACCGCGCCGTCCGATCTCGCGCCGCCGGACCCGACGACGGAGCTGAGCGGCCTGTCCGCGCGTGCGGCCGCGGCCAGACTGCTTCGCGACGGCGGTAACGTGCTGCCGTCGCGCCGGCCCCCGCCGCTGTGGCGCCGGGTCGTGTCCCAGCTGCGTGACCCACTGGTGCTGGTCCTGCTGGCCGCCGCCGGATTCACGCTCGCCACCGCTGACCTCACCGATGCGTCGGTGATCCTGTTCGTCATCGTGGTGAACACCACGGTAGGTGTGTTTCAGGAGGTCAGAGCGGAACGTGCGATCACCGCGTTGTCGGCGCTGACCGCGCCGGCCGCGCGTGTCGTGCGCGATGGCATACAGCAGGAGGTACCGGCGGCAGATCTGGTCGTCGGCGATCTGCTCGTGCCGGCCGAGGGCGATGTCGTCCCGGCGGACGCCCGCGTCGTGGAGTCGGTCGCTCTCCTGGCTGACGAGTCCGCGTTGACGGGGGAGTCCGCGCCCGTCGACAAGACCGTCGGGGACGTCGTCGCGGCGGGCACCGTCGTGGTCCGCGGCCGGGGCCGTGCCGTGGTCACCGCGACCGGGACGGCAAGTGCCATGGGCCGGATCGCGGCGATGATGGTGGCCGCGCCGAGCCTGACCCCTCTGCAGCGGCGCCTCGCCGGGGTGGGCCGGATGCTCGCCCTGTTCGCGGTGACCCTGTGCGCCGTCGTGCTCGCCCTCGGCCTGTTCCGCGGGCAGCCGCTGGAGCTGATGATCGTCACCGCGATCACCCTGGTGGTCGCGGCGGTGCCCGAATCCCTCCCGGCTGTCGTCACGCTCAGCCTCGCGCTCGGCGCTCGCCGGATGACCGCCCGGCACGCCGTCATCCGCAACCTGCCCGCGGTGGAGACCCTGGGCTCGGTGACCGTGCTGGCCACCGACAAGACGGGCACCCTCACCGAAGGCACGATGGTCGTGCGCCGGCTGTGGACGCCGGAGGGCGACGCCGTCGTCGACGGCACCGGCTACCGGCCGCACGGATCGGTGCACCGCGACGGTCACGACGTCACCGGCCCCGACGCTCCGGACCTGACCGACCTGCTCGAAGCAGCCGTCTTGTGCAACGACGGATCCCTGCGGGCGCCGGACAGTACGAATCGCGACTGGCTCCCGGTCGGCGACCCGACGGAGGTCGCGCTGATCAGCGCGGGCGCGAAACTCGGCATCGATCGGCAAGCGCTGCACGCGGAGCTGCCGCGGGTGACCGAACTGCCGTTCGACAGCGTCCGCAAGCGGATGTCCACCACCCACCGGCTGCCCGACGGCCGGACCAGGACGGTCTGCAAAGGTGCTCCCGAGTCGGTGCTCCAGCCGGCGATCCTGCGCGACCCGGCCCAGCGGATCAGTCAGGCCGCCGCCCGCGCCGAGGAACTCGCCGCCGACGGCTACCGGGTCCTGGCGGTGGCTCGGGCCGACCGTCGTTCCGGCACCGCCGGAGCCGAACAGGACCTGTGCCTGCTCGGCCTGGTGGCCATCCTCGATCCGCCCCGTGCTTCCGCGCACGCCACGATCGCCGCCTGCCGGCAGGCCGGCATCACCCCGGTGCTGATCACCGGCGACCACCCGGCCACCGCCGCCGCGATCGCCACCGACCTCGGCATCATCGCGGCCGGCGTCGAGGTGGTCGACTGCCGCGTCACCGACCCGGGCGCCCACGCCGGGCGGGGTGTCCAGGTCTTCGCCCGCGCCACCCCGCAGCAGAAGGTCGCGATCATCGACGCCCTGCGCGCCACCGGCCAGGTCGTCGCGATGACCGGTGACGGCGTCAACGACGGTCCCGCCCTGCACCGCGCGGACATCGGTGTCGCGATGGGCCGGCGGGGCACCGAGGTCGCCCGCCAGGCCGCCGATCTGGTGCTGGCCGACGACGAACTGTCCACGGTGGTCGCCGCGGCCGAGGAGGGCCGCCGCGTCTATGCGAACATTCGCCGTTTTTTGCTCTATGCCCTCTCCGGCGGCACCGCGGAGATCGCGGTGATGCTCGCCGGGCCCTTCGTCGGGCTGGCACTGCCGCTGCTGCCCGCGCAGATCTTGTGGATCAACCTGATCACCCACGGGTTGCCGGGTCTCGCGCTGGGCAGCGAACCGGTCGACCCGGATGTCATGCGGGGCCCGCCTCGTCCGCCGTCCGAAACGATCCTCGGCGGCGGATTGTGGCAGCGGATCCTGCGGGTCGGCGCGGTCATCGCCGCGATCACCATCGGCATCGGCGTGTGGGCGCATGCCACCGACCGCCCTTGGCAGACTTTGACGTTCCTCGCGCTCGGTGTCGCCCAGCTCGCTGTCGCGCTCGGATCCCGGGCCCGTCCGGGATCGCGCGCCAATCCCATGCTGTTCGTGGCGGTCGGTGTCGCCCTGGCTCTGCAACTCGGCGCCGTCTACCTGCCCGGCCTGCGGGTGTTGCTCGGCACGCAGCCGCCGGCCGTGGGGGACCTGCTGATCGTCGTCGCGGTCGCCAGCCTCGGCTATGCCGCGATCAGGCTCGACCGGGTCGTGCACCGGGCGAAGTCCAGCGCCTGATGACGTTGGCCGGCCCGACCGCGCCGGTCCAGGATCAGTTGGCCGGCCCGACCGCGCCGGTCCAGGATCAGTTGCGTCAGGCCGCGGTCAGCCGCCCAACGGGACCCGCCAGTCGATGACGGTGCCGGCGCCCTCGCCGCGGCGCACCTCGAACGTGCCGCCCAGGTCGGTGGCCCGGTCGAGCAGATTGACGAGCCCGCCGCGGGCCAATGCCGCGTCAGTGCCCACGCCGTCGTCCTGCACGACCACGGCGACCTGACCGTCGGCGGCTCGCACCGAAACGCGGACGGTGCTCGCCTTCGCGTGCCGGGCCACATTGGCCAGCGCCTCGCGTATCACCGCCAGGATCTCCGGGACGATGTCGTCGGGGACGGCGCTGTCCACCGGGCCGGAGGTGTCCAGGACGGCCCGGAACCCGAGGACCCCGGCCGCCGCCTCGACGGTGTCGCGCAACTCGGTTCGCAGAGACACCCCCTGCGGCGTGCGCAGCTCGAAGATCGAACGACGGATGTCCCGGATGGTCGAGTCCAACGCGTCGACGGCATTGTTGATCCGCTCGGCGACCTCGGGCCGTGTCGTGTGCGGAACCGTGCTCTGCAACTGCATGCCGGTGGCGAACAGCCGCTGGATGACCACGTCGTGCAGATCCCGGGCGATCCGCTCGCGGTCCTCCAGCACCACGAGCAGCTCGCGTTCCTCCTGGGCCTGGGCGCGCTCCAGGGCGAGGGCGGCCTGATCGGCGAAGCTCGACAGCAGGGCCACCTCGTCGTTGCGGGCGTCGTGGCCGACCGCGTGGCCGACGATCAGCACGCCGTGCAGCACGTCCGAGCGGCCCAGCGGGGCGATCATGGCCGGACCGCCGGGCACCGGGACAGGCCACGGCGCCGCCGCACGAAGGTCGTCCAACAGCATCCGCCGCGGCGCCGTCACCGCGTCCAGGAAAGTGGTGTCGGCCGCGGTCACGACGGTGCCGACGAGCCCCGAAGTCACGCTGTCCGGGCTGTCGACCGCCTCGACGGTGAACTGGTCGGACGTGTCGTCATAGAGCAGCACCAGCACCAGGTCAGCCTCCGCCACCTCCCGGGCCCGGCGGGCGATCAGCCGCAGCGCCTCGGTGCGGTGCACCTTGCCGAGCAGCGCCGCGGTGATCTCGGCGGCCGCGGCGAGCCAGCGTTCCCGGCGAGTGGCCAGGGCGAACAGCCGGGCGTTGTCGATCGCGACACCCGCGGCCGCGGCGAGCGCGACGACGATCTCCTCGTCGTCCTCGGTGAATTCGGCGGCACCCTGCTTCTCGGCCAGGTACAAGTTGCCGAAGACCAGGTCCCGGATCCGGATCGGCGCCCCGAGGAAGCTGTGCATCGGCGGATGGTTGGCCGGGAAACCGTACGATCGCGGGTGCTGGGTGATGTCCGGCATCCGGACCGGGCTCGGGTCGGTGATCAGCAGGCCCAGCACCCCGCGGCCGTGCGGCAGCTCGCCGATCGCCGCCTGCGTCTCGGGGTCGATCCCGTGGGTGATGAAGTCGGACAGCTGCCGGTCGGCTCCGACGATTCCGAGGGCCGCATATCGTGCGCCGGCCAATTCGCAGGCCGCCGCCACGATCCGCTGCAGCACGGTGCGCAGGTCGAGGTCCCCTCCGATGCCGACCACGGCGTCGAGCAGCGCCCGGAGCCGCTCCCGGCTGGCCACGACCTCACCGACGCGGTCCAGCATTTCGCGCAGGAGCTCGTCGAGTCGGACCCGCGACAGCGGGGTCAGGCCGAGCGACGGCACATCGCGTTGCTGCTCGCCCACGTCAGTACCCGGGTCACCGGCCATGTGCCTCATGCTATCGGGACGGACGGTCCTGGCCACCCGGCTCCCTCCGCCGGGTGGGAGCCGTTTCGCACTGAAGCGACCCGCAGGGGTGTGTCGCGGACGTATTCAAAACTGAATACGCCACCGCAACAGCCCTTCGTCTCTCCTGGGGGTGTGAAACGAAATGTTCTGGTCGCCCTGGCGATGCTCGGCCTGGTGGGGGCGGCGTACGCCGTACGGCGGCCGCTCCTGATGTCTGCCCCGAGGTGCCTGACCGGGCACTGGCACGGCTGCTACGACACCGAGAACGGCGTCGTGCTCATGACGCTGGTCGGGCTGCCGGTGGCCGCTGCGGTGGTGTGGGCGCTGGCCCGCCTTCGACGGGGCGCCGGTGTCGCCTCGGCCGGGCGGAGGTCGCTGGCCGAGGTGGGCCTGGTCTACGGGACGGTGCCGTGGATCTGGCTGACCCTGATGCCGGGGCCGGGAGCCGGCATCGTCTCCGGGCGGGTGAGCCTGATTCCGCTGCGGGACCTGATCACGATGGGGCCGATCGGGATCGGCGGCAACCTGGTGGTCCTCGCGGCCCTGGGGTTCTTCGCGCCGATCCGGTTCGCGGCGCTGGCGTCCGTGCCGCGGATCCTGGCGCTCGGGGTGGGCTGCTCGGTCCTGGTCGAGACCGCGCAATACGTCTTCCAGCTGGACCGGGTTTCGTCGGTGGACGACGTGCTGGTCAACGCGGCCGGGGCGGTGCTGGCCGGGCTGGCCGCGCGACGCTGGTGGAGCAGCGGGTCGGAGGCTGATCATAGGGTTGAGACATGCGCGTATTGATCGTGGAGGACGAGCCCTACCTGGCCGAGGCCGTACGGGACGGTCTGCGGCTGGAGGCGATCGCCGCGGACATCGCCGGTGACGGTGATTCCGCCCTGGAGCTGGTGCGGGTCAACTCGTACGACCTCGTTGTCCTCGACCGCGACATCCCGGGACCCTCCGGTGACGAGGTCGCCCGGCGGATCGTCGCCTCCGGCAGCGGCATTCCGATCCTGATGCTCACCGCGGCCGACCGGATCGACGACAAGGCCTCCGGGTTCGAGCTCGGCGCCGACGACTACCTCACCAAACCGTTCGACCTGCGCGAACTCGTTCTGCGGCTGAGGGCGCTCGACCGGCGGCGCGCGCATGTCCGGCCCCCGGTCCGCGAGCTCGCGGGGCTGCGGCTCGACCCGTTCCGCCGGGAGGTCTCCCGCGACGGGCGCCACGTCGCGCTCACCCGCAAGCAGTTCGCGGTGCTGGAGATCCTGGTGGCCGCCGAGGGCGGGGTCGTCAGCGCCGAGGAGCTGCTGGAACGGGCCTGGGACGAGAATGCCGACCCTTTCACCAACGCTGTCCGCATCACCGTCTCGGCGCTGCGCAAACGGCTCGGCGCACCCTGGGTCATCATGACCGTCCCGGGCGTCGGCTACCGCATCGAGGGCGGCGCGGATGGCTAGGCCGCCGGGCTTGAGCGTCCGGGTCAGACTCACCCTCAGCTACGCCGGATTCCTCATGCTGGCCGGGGCTCTGCTGCTCGCCACGGTGTGGGTCTTCCTGCTGCGTTACGTGCCTGACCAGGGGCTCATCGTGCCCGGCGCCACCGGCATCCCCACCGACGACGTCTTTCCCACCCGATCCAACCTCCTGCACGCTTTCGCACCCAGGGCCGCCGCGGTGTCGGCTTTCCTGTTGGCGTTCGGCCTGGTCGGCGGATGGATCCTCGCCGGCCGGATGCTCGCGCCCCTGAAACAGATCACGGCGGCGGCACGGCGGGCGGGCAACGGGTCACTGTCCCACCGGATCCGCCTGACGGGCCGGCGCGACGAGTTCCGGGAACTCTCCGACGTGTTCGACCAGATGCTCGAAGAACTCGAGTCGCACATCGGCGAGCAGCGGAGATTCGCCGCGAACGCCTCCCATGAGCTGCGCACGCCGCTGGCGATCTCGCGGGCGCTGCTCGACGTCGCCCGGAAAGACCCTTCGCGGGTACGCGGTGACCTCGTCGAACGGCTGCACGCGGTCAACACGCGGGCGATCGATCTCACCGAGGCCCTGCTGCTGCTCAGCCGGGGAGACACCGTCAGCCGGCACAGCGTCGACCTCTCCCTGGTCGCCGAGGAGGCCGCCGAAACACTGCTTCCCCTGGCCGAGCAGCGCGGGATCACGCTCGACGTCACCGGCGAAGCGGCTCCGGCCGGTGGCTCCGCGGAGCTCCTGGCCCGGTTGGCGACGAACCTGGTCCAGAACGCCATCGTCCACAACCTCCCCACCGGGGGATCAGTGACGGTCCACACGGCGGCGGACGGCGACACCGGTGTGCTGCGAGTCGAGAACACCGGCAGCCGACTCCCAGCGCACCTGATACCGACCCTCACCGAGCCTTTCCAGCGAGGAACGGCCCGCGTACGCACCGATGAGCACGCGGGCCTCGGCCTCGGGCTGGCGATCGTGCACAGCATCGTCCGCGCCCACGACGGCACTCTCGAGCTCGTCGCTCGCCCCGGCGGCGGTCTCCTCGTGACGGTCCGGCTTCCCGGCGTCAGCAGGTAGCTTCGCTGTTCAGCTTCTCGGTGCGGTCCCGCTGGTATCCGACCTCGGCGCCGCCGCTCAGGGTGATGCCGTTGCAGCGGTGCCGACTCGGCGTGGAGTGGCTCACGAAGCTCGCCGTGGTCACTGTGTTGCCCTCGAAGGTCACGTTGCTCAGGTCGCCGTCGAGGATCGGCGGGTCCTGTGACCCGGTGCTCGCGATGGTGTTGTCGGTGACGGCTATCTGTGCGTCGCCGATCGCGAAGTTGCCGTCGGTGTGCAGCACCAGACCGCCGTGCGAGGTGCGGAACGTGTTCTGGCGCAGCTTGATGCCGCGGGCCGACGAGTCGGGCTGGTCGCCGCCGATCTCGAGGATGCCCTGGGTGTTGGAGCCGGTGTTGTGGTGCACGTCGAGGCCGTCGGCGTAGTTCCACACCTCGACGAAGCCACCGTCGTGCCCGTAGTCGTTGCTGGTGTCTCGGCAGTCGGTGCAGCTGCTGTGGCCGATCTCGACGTCGCTCGCCTCGACCGAGAAACCGATCGCGCCGTAGTCGTCGTCGCCGCCCGGGGTGTCGCGGACCATGTGCAGGTCGCGGACCGCGACCCGGTCGGCCGTGGCACCGGTGGCCTTCAGGAGCACGCCGACGCCGGCATTGTCGATGCTGCTCGACCTTACGCTGCTGTTCGCACCCCGGATCTCGACCGCGTTGGTCGCAGCGTTCGTGACCCGGATGTTCTCGACGATCTGGTGCCGCCCGGAGAGCAGCACGACGCTTTCGGAGCCGGCCGCTTTGCCGTCGATGACCGGCCGCGGGCCCGCGCCGTACGCGGTGAGTCTGATCGGTCTGGTCTTGGTCCCGTCGCCGCGGAGCTGGACCGTCGTCTGCCAGGTGCAGCCCCGGGCCAGCTCGATCACGTCGCCGGGGTCGAGAGCCCGGGAGGTGGCGGCCCGGATGCTGCGCAGCGGTTCGGCGAGCGTCCCCTTGTTGTCGTCGTCGCCCTTCGCACAGTCGACGTGGATCCCGTTGTCGGGGGCGGCCGGCGACTTGCGGGGAGCGGCGGTGACGTACGCGGCCGACCCGAGTTGAGGGCTGACGGTGACCTCGGGTGACGTGGTTCCCGGCTTGCTCACGGGGGACGCGGGCGCGCTCACGGGGGACGCGGGCGCGCTCACGGGGGTGCTGTCCGCGGGGGCGAAGCCGGCGACGACCAGCGCGCCGCCCACCGTGATTGCCGCAGCGGTGCACGCCAGCGGAAGGCGAAGGCGTCTGGTCAGCATTTCGCCACGATAACGGAACCGCGCCGTTATGAGGATCGCAGAGCAGGCGCCGGCAGCCGGCGAGCCCGCTCGCGTCCGTGACGGTCTCGCATTTTCATGCGGCGTGGTGCATAATTTGGCGCGTGACTAAGGTTCTCTCCTCTCTCCCGGTCGGCGAACGGGTCGGCATCGCTTTCTCCGGTGGGCTCGACACGTCGGTCGCGGTCGCCTGGATGCGTGAGAAAGGCGCCGTGCCCTGCGCCTACACGGCCGAGATCGGGCAGTACGACGAGCCCGACGTGACCTCCGTGCCCGACCGCGCCGTCGCCTACGGCGCCGAGGTCGCCCGGCTGGTCGACTGCCGATCGGCCCTGGTCGAGGAGGGGCTCGCCGCCCTGGCCTGCGGTGCGTTCCACATCCGCTCCGGCGGCCGCACCTATTTCAACACCACGCCCTTGGGTCGGGCTGTCACCGGCACCCTGCTCGTGCGGGCCATGCTCGACGACCAGGTGCAGATCTGGGGCGACGGCTCGACGTTCAAGGGCAACGACATCGAGCGCTTCTACCGCTACGGGCTGCTGGCCAACCCGTCGCTGCGCATCTACAAGCCGTGGCTCGACAGGACGTTCGTCGCCGAGCTCGGTGGGCGCACCGAGATGAGTGAGTGGCTGCTCGCCCGTGACCTGCCCTACCGCGACTCCACCGAGAAGGCCTATTCGACCGACGCCAACATCTGGGGCGCCACCCACGAGGCCAAGTCGCTGGAGCACCTCGACGCCGGCATCGAGATCGTCGACCCGATCATGGGCGTGCGATTCTGGGACCCCGAGGTGGCGATCGCGACCGAGGACGTGTCGATCGGCTTCGTCGAGGGCCGGCCGGTCACGATCAACGGCAAGGAGTTCGGCTCGGCAGTCGACCTGGTGCTGGAGGCCAACGCCGTCGGCGGCCGTCACGGCCTGGGCATGTCCGACCAGATCGAGAACCGGGTCATCGAGGCCAAGAGCCGGGGCATCTACGAGGCGCCCGGCATGGCGCTGCTGCACATCGCCTATGAGCGGCTGGTCAGCGCGATCCACAACGAGGACACCGTGGCCAGCTATCACAACGAGGGCCGCAAGCTGGGCCGGCTGATGTATGAGGGCCGCTGGCTCGACCCGCAGGCGCTCATGCTGCGCGAGGCCCTGCAGCGTTGGGTCGGCAACGCGGTGACCGGCGAGGTCACCCTCCGGCTGCGCCGTGGGGACGACTACTCCGTGCTGAGCACCTCCGGCCCGGCGTTCAGCTATCACCCCGAGAAGCTGTCGATGGAGCGGACCGAGACGCCGGCGTTCGCCCCGGCCGACCGGATCGGCCAGTTGACGATGCGCAACCTCGATATCGCCGACAGCCGCGCCAAGCTGGAGCAGTACGCGCGACTCGGCATGGTCGGCAGCCCGCAGGGCCTGATCGGTGCCCTGCCCGCCGGGGGAGCCGAGGAGATCGCCTCGCGCGGCGCCGTGGCCACCGACGACGACCTGCTCGACCAGGCCGCCATGGAGTCCGGCACCGACTGAGGTCGCTGTTCGCCCCCAGCGAACGCCGGAAGAAGGACGACGTCCTGGAGGTTGAGCCCCCCGTACTCAACTTTCTCGGAGGTACCGGGTGACCAGCAAGCGACTCCCCGTTTTGTTCCTTGACGATCTTGTCCTTCTTCCGGGCATGGCCGTTCCGGTCGAGCTGGACGAGGCAGGGCAGGCCGCCATCGACGCGGCCCGCACCTCGGCCGGCTCCGAGCTTCTCATCGCGCCTCGACTCGAGGACCGTTACGCGTCCCACGGCGTCGTGGCGACCGTCAAGCAGGTCGGCAAGTCCCGCGGCGGGTCGCCCGCCGCGGTCCTGCGGACCGGTGACCGCGCCCGCATCGGTGGCGGCGTGACCGGCCCC
>Ga0247781_1000037_pt1 | contig 35486 bp, 30 predicted proteins | sample UWRJL184509B5_FD_179922 | JGI IMG/M metagenome (GOLD analysis project Ga0247781, IMG submission 179922) | Plant litter microbial communities from Arlington Agricultural Research Station in Wisconsin, United States - UWRJ-L184-509B-5 | ecosystem: Environmental > Terrestrial > Plant litter >...
TCGCAGCCCTTGTCTTGATCGTTTCTTCGCAGAAAACATGATCAGGCAAGGGCTGCGCTCATGATCAACCAGGGTCACATCGACGAACCCGGCAGGTTAAACGTCAAGATCAGTGGGACCTGTTCTACGACTTCAACTACATCGCGACGACCAAGCGGCAGGCGGGCAGCCGCGCCGACTTCGTCACCACCGGCCTGCAGAGCCGCCACATCGACGCGCTCACCCAGCCCCAGCAGTACGAGTTCCGGGTGCAGACGACCAACGCGGCCGGCGTCTGGGTCAAGCCCGAGCTGACGCAGACAGCCCTCGGCAACAACAAGCAATGCGGCATGTGGCCTATCTGGGAGGACTTCACCGGTGGCGCCGGTAACAACCAGCCGCCGTGGTGCCTGTCCACCGCCCGCAACCTGACCGACGCGAAGACCACGGTGGAGACCACCCGGATCAGCAAGCCGACCAGCGCCGTCTCCCGGGCTGATAAAGCCCTGACCGACAAAGCCCCCGCTGCAGCCGCCAGTCCCACTCGCAACGGCATCATCAACGGTGTCGACCAGGCGCTGTTGTCCCGCTGCCTCGCAGACTGCCTGCGGACCGTTCCCGGCCTGCAGAGGTGTGTTCAGTTGCACCTGCTCTGCTCCACGTCCCAGGCCTCCGCGCGCACTGCCAAGAAGTCCGGGACCATGCTGACCGAGGCCGAGGCGATCACCGCGGCCCGCGGCCTGATCCGCGGCACCGAGCCGGTCGGCACGTCGGACGACGTCGCCCGGACGACGACCCTCGCGGAAGCCGGCCTGCCCGACCCGGCCGGCAGCGGCTTCGCAACGGACACCCCCGTCTACGTGGTGACTGGCGACGAGCCGGCCCGCAGCTGGAACGACGGTTCCGACGCCCGTTACGACCGATGGCCAGCGGTCGTGGATGCGGCCACCGGGGACGTGCTCTACGCACGGCTCGACTCCCCGAAGTGACCGCGACCCGCCCCCTCCCACACTTGGAGTCACTGTTGCGCCGGATCACCCTGCCCTTGATCATCAGTCTGCTGACCGCGACGACCGTCCTCGCAGCCCCCGCCGCCGTCGCCGCCGAACCGCCGACCTTCCGCATCGAACTCAATCGCGGACAGCTCTCCCCGGAGGTGAGCCGGGACTCGCCGAGAACAGCACGCCTTACCGATCATCATCGGCCGCCCCGAACCGGCAGGCGCTGGCCGCCGAGCCCGACAACTTCCGGGCCGAATGCAAGGATCGCAACGAGGCCAGCACCACCCCGACTGGCTGGCTCGCCGCCCGCTTCCGCCAGTGCATTCCGCGCTAACGTCGACGGTGATGTCGACCAGATCCTTGTCGCCCGAGTTGGTGATGAGACCGGTGACCGGCTGCGCATCGGTTTCGTCGGAGGCGGTGTCCGTGGACAGGACCCGGTCGTTCACCCGGATGTCCTCGATCGGGCGGCTCGTGCCGTCCGCGAGGAGCACTGGCGTGCCGGCGACGAAACTGTTGGGCGGAGTGCACACGTTGTAGCGCTTCGCCATGAGGCGGGCGAAGTTGGCGTCCATCGCCTTCTCGGATGTGTTGACGCGTTCAAAGCCGGTGAAATGAGCCAGCGCACGGCCCGCGCGAATCCGCCGATCCGTGTGCCGTCGGCGGTCCAGCTCAGCCGGCCGAGGCCCGTGAGCGTGTAACACGTTTCACCCGCTCGGCGGCTTGGCCCGCCAAGGGGACCGGCATGCTGCAGCAGATTGCGCTCGAACGGGTCCAGAACCACAGCGGCAAGGCACGCGGCCAGCTCAGCGTTTGATCGGCACCGCGGCGTACACGGCACCGTTCCACCAGTTCCACTCGCCGTTGACTCGCCGACACGTTCTCTAAAGCCCCTTCTCCTTACACAGACCATCTGACACCCCCGGCTGCACGCTGCTCACGACGCCGTTTACCGATCGCCGGACGAAAACCCACGGTCACGCTGAACGCGGCCGCCACCCCCACGAGCGCGACCAGGATGCTGAGGTGTCCGTGCGTTGGCGGGCCCGCACGTGTTCTTCGCTGACGTCGCGCTGTCCTGGTTCGCCGACGGTGAACCCGACCCGATGGCCATGTTCGAGATGGGCATGCTGCTCGACGGGCTGCGACGAAGCACCAACGGCCTCCCTGTCAACCGCCGCCCATCTGCGGGAATCCAGGTTGGGACACGCTCACTCATGCGCATGTCGTCGAGACTTGAATATTTACTTCGGACCGGTGATGAACCTCGGCGACAGCCCCGCGTCGTGGGTAGTACCTATCGAACTTCGTAAGGAGCGTTCGATGTCGTCTCGTCCTCGACTTCCGCGGCTGCACGACGATGTGCGCTATGGGGAATTCGACGGCGGGGTGAAGGTCAGTAACACGCGGGGTGCCGTCTGCGTCCTGCGCGGCGCGGGTGTCTTCGAGCTCGTCGACAGGCTGGCGCCGAAACTGCGGGGGGAGGTCGAGCTATCCGCCATCGTGGCGGGCCTGGAAGCGCGGCAGCAGTCGGCAGTCTACGCCCTCGTGGAGGCGCTCGCGGCGCGTTCTCTGCTCAGTGACGCGGCCGAGGAACGCAGTCACACATTGGACAATGCCGACCTGGCCGTCTACGCCGACGAGATCGCGTTCGTGCGCTACACCCACGACTCGGCGGCCTGGCGGTTTCAGCAGTTGCGCGACGCCCTGATTGTCCTCCGCGGATCGGGGCCGGTGTTCGCCGAGCTTCTGCGCGTGGGGTTGCGGTCGGGATGGCGTCAGGTGAGTGTCTTGACGGGGGACGATCCGGCCGCGATCGAGGCGGCGGTGAGTGCGGCGCGGCGCGATCCCCGCCAGAACGTCACCGTTTCGGCGGATCACGCAGGGCGCGACGACCTCGTCCTCGAGGTGGCCGGCGTACCGATCGTCCGCCTGTGGCCGGGGAGAAACGAAGCGCGGATTGTGATCCAGCCGGTGAATGCCGTCGATACGGCGAGCGAGGCCAGTCCGGCCGAGCGTTACCGGCCCGACGACCCGGCTGTAGCCGCGATCGCCGCCCACATGGGGCTGGCGTGTTTCCGGATTCTGACCAAGACCACGGACAGCGATGCTCGGGTGCTCCGGATCGACCTGTCCACGCTGACGACCGACATGCAGCCCGTACGCGGCGACCTGGGAAAGCCATCGCCCGGCGACCTCCCACAGGTGCCGATATCCGTCTGGCGGGCCGAGCTGCACGATGGCCCGGCCGTGCTCGGCTGGGGAGATACCGCCGCACTGGCACGGCGCGCGGCTCAACTGCACGCCTGCTGCGCCGATGCCTTTCGGCAACACGCCGGCAGCATGCCGATGCCGGTCGGCGTGGCCGCAGGCGAAAGCTGGGCACAGGCTCGAGCGGCCGCGCTCTCCTCGCTGGCCACAGCATTCCTGCCCGCGCCCGTGGCCGCGCCGGAACTTCAACCGCCTGACGACCTCGGTCGGCTGTTGGAAGCGGCCAGTCTGGCCCCGGAATTTCACCAACACCCCGTGCCGCCCGGAATCTCGGCCTACTCGGTGCGTACCGACGACGGCCACACCGGTCTCTTTGTCGGTGGCCCCGGCGCGGCCGCTATACGGCACGCCGCCGAATGGGTTCTGCTCTGCTGGCAGCTGGGCCGGCCCGTCGACCCGGCGCGACGATGGGCGGTCGAGGACGAGGACGGCGACGCTCTGGTAGCCGCCATCCGGCACTGGTCCGGTCGAGCGCCCGTGGTGACCTCGTTGACTACCCTCTCGTACCCGGTCGCCTGGGCCCGGCCGGCCCATGACTGACATCACCGTCGTGGCCGACGCCGGGATCCGCGAATCGCTGTCCCGTTGGCCGGGAACCCTCGCGGACAGCGTCTCCCTCAGTGGTATCCCGCCCGTGGACGGTCGGCCCTGGCTGCCGGTCGGACTGATCGACGGCTGGCTCACCATCGGACCGCTGTACGAGCCCGGCCGGCCCGGCTGTCCGGTGTGCGCCGAACGACGGAGGGCCGCGAACCGAGTTCCGAATCCGAACGGAGACGTGTCGGCGCCACCCCTGATCGGGCTCCTCGCCACTGTGGGCTCTGCGCTCATTCGTACCGTAATCGCGACGGCCGAGGCAGCGGTGATCGTCCGCATGTCCCTACTCGACGGGGCCGTGCGCCGGCACCGTCTGATACCCGATCCGCTCTGCCCCGCCTGCGGCGATCTGCCGGAGGACACACCCCCGGACCTCGACCTCACGACTGTTCCCGGAGAGTTGCGTCACGATGGCAGCTACCGGCTCGGACGGCTGACGGAACGGTTGGCCGCACTGCGCGATACCTTCGTCGACCCGGTTCACGGCGTCCTCGCTTCGGTCACTACCCGGGCGCACCCGACCGCGGTGACGGCCGTAGCACAGGTCCAGCCCGGCATCGCTGGTCACGAGAGCCGGCATGGCTACGCCACCAGCGGAGGCCATGCCACCGCCGAGGCCACCGCTATCGCCGAGGCGCTGGAACGGCTCGGCAGCCAGCGACCGCGGGGACGGCGTACCAGCGTCCGGGCAGCCTACGACGACGTTCGTGATGTCGCGGTCGATCCGCGCGAGTTCGGCGTTCATCCGGACGGTTCCTACCGGCTGCCGGGATTTCCGTTTCAGCGGTTCTCGACGCGCGCGGTCACCAGCTGGGTGTGGGGGTTCTCCTATGCGCGCCGGAGAGCTGTCCTGATCCCCGCGTCGATGGCGTATCACGGTGGTCACCGCCGCGGCGACGCGATGTGGCTGGCCGAGTCGTCCAGCGGTGCGGCGCTGGGTTCGGCGCCGGTCGAGGCCCACCTGCACGGCGTACTGGAAATCGCCGAGCGCGACGCCTTCCTGCTCACCTGGTATGCCCGGCTGGCGCAGCCGCGCATCAACCCGGCGACCGCCCGCGATCGGCGGATTCCGGTGCTGGCGGAATCATTGCGCCAGCGGCTCGGTGTCGACGTCCGTCTGTTCGCCCTGTTCGTGGACCACGAGATACCGGTCGTGCTGGCGATCGCGGCGCGTGCCGACGGACCGCCCCCGGCGATCGCCTGCGCGGCGGCCGGCCATCCCGATCCGGAGCAGGCCGCGATGGCGGCCCTGCGTGAACTGGGGCCGCTGGTTGCCGCGCTCGAGCACCGGTACGACGGGGGTCGCGCTGAGGCCATGCTCGCCGATCCCGGGCTGGTGCGCACCATGGAGGACCACGCGCTGCTGTTCAGCCACCCGGAAGCCACGGAGCGTCTCGGCTTCTTGGACTCCGGCGAGGTGCTGAGCTTCGACGCGGTGTCGGCCCGGATCGCGTGGCCGGCGGCGATGGATCTGCGCGCCGATCTGGCCGAGGCGTGCCGGCGCCTGATCGCGGTGGGCGTGGACGTCGTCGCGGTGGACACGACATCGGCCGAGATCAGCGCGGCCGGTCTTACCGCCGTCAAGGTGCTCGCGCCCGGGGCGCTGCCGATGACGTTCGGGCATGCCTTTCGCCGGATCGAGGGCCTACCGCGATTGCACCGGGTCAATGCGGGGGCCAACTCCCTCCCGCATCCGTTCCCATGACCACCACGATGGTCGACCGGTTCCTGGCCGCGGCCGGCCGGCAACCTCGGCCGCGTGCGGTTCCCGGCGCCGGGCCGGTCTCCGGTGTGATCGGGGACGTCGGCGCGTCCGGGCCCGCCGCGGACCTATTGCGCGCGCTCACCGGCGTCACCGGCTTCGCATGGGGCCCCGACCTGGTCGTCCGAGGCCAATATCCGCTGCCCTCCGGCGGCGGGGCGCACCCGCTGAGGATTCTCGTCGAGTCCGTCTCCGGAGGGCTCGTGCGCTATCACGCCGGCCGGCACACGTTCACCGGCGTACCGATGACATCTCGGACGCCGGAGCTGCTCGACCCGGCCGACGACGAGTCGGTCACCATCGTGGTGACGGCGCAGCCGGAACGCACGACAGCCAGGTATGGCGATTTCGGCTATTACCTGATTTGCCAGGAGGCCGGGGCGCTGCTCGCCCAGGCCCACGTGGTGGCCGAGACGTATGGACTCCGTGTCCGTGAGCGACTCGCCTTCCCGGGCGACATCCTCGGCCCTCCCGTGTTCGCCCTCGCCGATCTGGTCGGCGACGGGGCCCACCGCTTCCGAGCCGAGGCCCCGGACCAGCACTGCAGGGCCGAGCCGTGGACAGGATCGGCCGCGGCCGACCTGCACGCCGCGGGAGCGGCGCCGAGCCGGCCCGTCGGCCCGCAGGAAACCATCGCGCCCGCCTCTGGCCGAACGTTGTCCCTGCCGGCGGTCGAGGCCGTCCCGTTGTACCCGGCGACGGGACGGAGACGGTCGGCTGCCGCCGGATTCGGGCACGACGGCATTGCGGTCGGTGCGCTGGCCGGAATTCTGGACGCCGCATCCCGCGACCTGAGGTACGTCGACGCGTACGTCTGGGTGCTGCGCGTGCCCGGAATCGCGCCGGGCTCCTACCGGTATGACCCGGCGCGGCGCGAACTGATCGCCGGTCCCTCGTGGCGGCTGCTTCCCGAACTCCTGCCGGTCCGTACCGAAACCGATCTGAGCCTGCGCGAGGCCGCCGCAGTCGTCTTCGTCGTGGGCGATCCGCACGGCGACGCGGCCTGGATCCGATGTCAGCAGATCGAATCCGGCGCAGTCACGCACCGGGCGGCGCTGGCCGCAACCTCATGTGACCTGGAGTCCCGGATTCATCTCGACGTCTGCGATACCTGGTCTGACCGACTGCTCGGCCTGGACGGGCGTGGCCCGCGAAGCCTGGCCGCGCTTCTGGTCGGCAGTGCTCCGATGCGGACGGCGGCTCGAACAGCGACCGGGAGTCGGCCGTGATCGGCGCGGCGCGGGCGCCCCCGCCCAGCGGAGGAATCTGAGCCGAGCACACCGACCAACTACCGAGAGAAGGAAGCACCTCATGAACGACAACACCGTGATCGACCTGTCCGACCTGGTCATCGACTCCATCACCGTCGACCCGGCCGACGCTTTCTCCGGCCTGGACGAGGGACACGGGATGACCGAGCTGGCAGCGTCCTGCCACTTCCCGTGCTTCTTCAGCACGGCCGCCTTCGTCGCGGACGACGATCTGCTCTGACGCCGACGTCCACCACGGAATTGTGACACCGGTGCGGGCCGGCATGCCCGGCCCGCACCGGCGTCGGGGAGGTCCCGCCCATGTTTGACGTCGTACCAGAATCGGCCACCGCCCGGCCGGCCGACTACCGGATCGGCGAGGTGTTCGCCGTGCGGGTCGCGGGCCTGAGCACCGTGCCACTGTGCCGGCTGCGTCACGCGGCCTCCTGGGCGGCGATCGATGAGGTCATCGCCGGCGAGGATCGCCTGCGGACGACGGGCGCGCGCCTGGCCGGGGAACTGTTCGGCCCGATCGGCGCCCGGCCCGATGCGCCGGAGCGACCTCGGCTCATCGCCCTGCGCCGCGACCTGCATGCCGGTCGTCGCCCCGGCGCTCACATCTGGGGCGACGACCTCGCCGACTGCCTGCCCGGCGAGCTCGCGGGGGACGTACGCGACTGGCTGGCAATGTTCGCGACCGTGTCCGGCCGGCGTGAGGCCCTCCGCGCGGAGCTGGCCCGCGAGTCGGCAGCCGCGCTGAAGGTCCTGCGGGATCTGGCCGGACACCCCGACCTGGTCCAGGGCATCGGCCAGAGCAGTCCGGCGCTGGCCCAGCGCCTGGCCGCCTGGCGGGCAGCGCCACCGGACGCGCAACCCCACCGGCAAACCGTTCTGCGCCTGGCCAAGTACGTTGCCCGCGCCTCGATGAAGACCAGCCCATGGTCGGCATTCACCGCCAGCGGCCTCGGCACGTGGCGTCCGCGCTCTAGCGACGCCGCGGAGTACGACTACATCGATGTGGTCGAGGTCGACCGGAGTCTGTTGCACGACGTCGTGGCTGCGTTCGCCCGCGACCCCCGGCTCCGCGAGGGCATAGCTCTGCGATGGAACCCCACAGCGGTCCTGGACGGCGACGTCTTCTGGTTCGTCGCCGAAGGACCACGGGAAGGATTCCGGGCCGTACGCGCGACCCCGCTGACACTGCTCGTCCGGGACGCGACGGCCCAATCCGGAACCATCAGCCGTACGCGCCTGCGCCATGCCCTGGGCGATGTGGGGGGCGCCCCCGACCGCTGGATCGACACCCTGGCCGACGCCGGGCTGCTGATCCGATGTGCACCCTTCGCCGACCAGGATCCGCAGGCGACATCCACTTTGCACACGTGGTTGCGCGGATACGCCGACGACACTCATCACCGGGTCGGCGAGCTGCTGGGTGAGGTCGCTGACGCGACAAACAACTACCATCGCCAGGGAGCCGAGGGGCGTACGGAAGCGCGGCGTCGGCTGACGGCTGCGGCGACCGAGCTGAGTGCGCACACTTCGGCTGAGATCGCGCCGGAAGCCCGGCGGCTCGTTGTCGAGAGCCGTCTGATCACCGGTCCGGAGGTCACCCTGGACCAGTCGAGTCTCCGCCCCGTCTTCGACGACCTCGACCGGCTGCGCCGCCTCATGGCCGTCTTCGATCCCGGGCTCCCTCTCAAACTCGCGGCGGCCGACTACGTGCGCGAGCGATACGGGACCCGGCCGGCCGTACCGTTCCTGACGTTCTACCGGCATCTTCTCCGGCCCGAGGAGCCCGCTCCGCAGGCCCTTGCCGTGCTGCAGCACTACCTCGGCCAAGGCGCTCTGCGCGGTGCGGCCCGAGCTGATTCGATTCCTCGGTTGGCGGTGCTGAGGGAGGCCCGCAAGCGGACCTGGGACCAGCTGTACGCCGCCGCCGATGCCACCGGCGCGGTCGACGCTTCGACCGCGGAGCGTCTCATCGACGACGCCCCGTCTTTCGTTCGGCCGGTCGTGGCGATCTCCTGCTACGCGCAGGTGTGGACCGCTGCCGACGGTCCGCGGCTGGTGGTGAACGCCGTCTCCGCCGGACCCTGCCGCGGCGTCGGCCGTATACAGCATCTGCTGACGTTGTCCGGGGCGGAGCCGGATTGGCCGAGCCCGCCGATTCCAGCCGGTCAGGTCGAGTTCCGTACCGACAACCGGTCCAACCTCGACCTTCGGCCGCGGACCGCCGACGCGCTCGACCACCCGTACGCGATGCCGGACAGCACATCGGCTCCGCGCCCGCTCACCGATCTGACGGTCGTCCTCGACGCCGGCACCGGGCAGCTGCGGTTACACGACGGCGACGGCCGAGTCGTCGAGCCCGCCCATCTCGGCCTTATCTCCGAGCGTTTCCTGCCTCCGCTGCAGGCCGTCCTGGTACGCGTCTTCGGACCCACCCCGACCGCGATGATGCAGCCCTGGGCGCTGCGCGGCGGCCTCGGACCACCGGAACCGGGAGCGATCACGCACCTGCCCCGGCTGGCTCTGGGCCGGGTCGTCATGGCGCGCGCGTGCTGGCGAATGCGATGCGACGACTTCCCCGTCCCGGGCCGTGGCGAAGCCGAGGATGTCTTCCTGATTCGCCTGGCCCGGTGGCTGCGCGAGAACGGCGTTCCCCGCGAGTTCTTCGCCCGTGTCATCGACGTGCGCCGCGCAGCCGGCAAGGACCGCAAACCGCTCTACGTCGACGTCACCAACCTGCCGCTGCTGCACGACCTGCTCCGCAATCTCCGGGATGAGCGTCAGCTGCTCGTCCTCGAAGAGGTTCTGCCCGTCCCCGGCGACCGGCGAGTCACCGAATACATCTTCGACCTGACGGGAACGCGCGATGACTGACACGGCCTGGCACAGCGTCCACATCCACCATCACGAACGGGATCGCTCCGGGCTCGTACTGGACGCCGTCGCTCCGTTCCTGCGGCGCCACCGGGAAAGCCTCGCCGGCGCCTACCTGACACCGCACTGGCGGCAGGGCCCGCACCTGCGAGTGCACTTCCGTACGACAGAGCAGGCATGGGAACGACACCTCAAACCGGAGCTGCTCGACGGCCTCGGCCGGTATCTGCGCGACCATCCGTCCGGCACCGTCCTGGACCCGGCCGCGTCGCTCGATCGGCATCGGCAACTCGCCGCAGCCGAGCAGGAGACCGGGCCCCTGACGCCGTGGCTGCCCAACAACTCACTGCACTTCCCGGAGTACGTCTCCCGGGCCCACGCACTCGGCGACGACCCGGTGGCGGCCGAGCTCCTCGAAGACTTCTCGAGCGACACCACCCCGCTGCTGATCGACCAGCTGCAACGGGTCCGTCGCGGCGCCGACAGCCTCGACGGCATCGCCTTCGGGCTGCTGCTGAGTACCGCTCACACGGCCGGCGGGGTGGCCCGCAACGTCGGATCCTTCCGGGCCCACGGCGAGGGATACCTGGCCCAGACGAGTGACCCGGATGCGACCCGGAGCGCCTTCGACCGGGCGTACCGATCCCGGCGTGACGTCCTGCTGCACCGGCTGGACGAGACCGTGGCAGCGTTGGACACCGAGATCGACTCCCAGCATTGGACGGTGGCCTGGGCAGCGGCGATCGGCCGGCTCCACGAACGGGCGTGGGCGCTGGTCGAGAACGGGCTCATGACCAAGCTCTCCCTGTCATCGGAGGAAGCGCTGAGCCACCCCCGTCAGCCGGAATACAACCGGATCGCCTACGGCAACCCGGAATACGTACGACGGGGGCTGCGCAATCCGGAGTTCCTCCGCTACCGGGTGGTCCTGAACTGGACCTATCTTCACCTCACCCGCCTCGGCCTGAGCCCGCGCCGGCGCTTCCTGCTCTGCCACCTCGCGGCGGAGACCATCGAGGAACGGTACGGTGTTTCCGCGATCGGCTTCCTCCGCACCTTCGTGGCGGAACACCCATGACCGCACCGGGCTGGACCAGCCTGCACGCTTATCTCGGCGCCCGGCAGGACGAGTTCTTGCTGGACACCGTACGGCCGGTCGTCGAGGCCTCCGCCGTACAGTCATTCTTCTATCTCCGTTATTGGGAAGGTGGCCCGCACCTTCGCCTGCGCGCGAGGACCACCGACCCGGACGGCCTCTACCTGCGCCTCCGCGCGGCTGGTGTCCCGGCTGACGAGCAACTCGACGCCCGGCGGTATCAGGCCGCCGCCGGCCACGCCGCTGCCCTGGAACGAAGAACCGAGTATGACGCCGTCCTCCGCCGACCCGGCACCCTTGAGTACGGCCGGTACGAACCCGACCACGCCACGTACGGCCGCGGCGAGGCCCTCGACGCCGTTGAGGAGCACTTCGCCGAGTCGACGACCGTGGCCCTGGATGTTCTTGACCAACCTGCCCGGACACATACCGCGACGGCCATACTGACGGTCCTAGCCTTCGGCGCCACCCTCGGCGCTCCAGCCGTACGGCATGACCTCATCGACCCAGGCCGGCTGCAGCACGCCTGGCAAACCAGCCGTACCGAACTTTTGCCAGCATTCTCCGCATTTAACCCGGATGGCAACGCACCACACCAACTGTGGTCCCGATCGGCCTGCCGGCTACGGGACCGGCTGACCGCACTCCGACCGGATCGACCCGACGCCGTGGCGAGGGCGCTCGACAAATGTCTACATTTACACCTCAACCGCCTCGGCATTTTATCCACCCAAGAGGCTATGCTGCGCGCCTTGACGGCCCGGGCCATCGCGGATTCGGGACTGTGCCCGGCTGGCCGGGCAGGCCCGCGTTCAGGGGCTGAGCCTGGTCGGTGAGGGCGGGTTGCTTCAGCAGCTGACCAAACGGGTCATCGAGGCCGCGTTGGATGGTGAGACGGACGCGCATCTGGGCTACGGCAAACACGAACGCGACAGCGGTCCGGGCGGCAACGCGCGTAACGGCCGCCGGTCGAAGACCGTGCTGACCGAGGCCGGCCCGGTGCAGCTGGACGTTTATGCCACCACCAGCCGGATACCTCATCCCTCCGGCATACCGAAGACATCGACCAGCATCACGTAGATACGCTGGCGACCGTCGGCCTTTCAACCTTTGTAGTCGTGCTGCCTGTCCTCGGCCACCGCCACCCGGAGATTTTCCAGTGTCGTCATCACGGATCGGTACCTCGGGGTTCTGGTCTCGCCGAGGCGTTGTGCGGCGTCAACAAGTAACTCGTACTCGGCCAGCGCTGCCTCCAGCCAGCCGATGCGCAGGTAGGACTCGGCCATGGTGAAGCGCAGCAGGTTCGTGCGGGCCGGGGCGCGTTCGCTCTCCGCGGCCGGTTGAGTCGCGAGCAGGCCGGCCTCCAGCGCCTCGCGGGGGCGGCCCGCCGCGGCGCAGGCCTGCATCAACTGCAGGGCCGCCGCGCTGTGGTCCTTGGCGCGGGCGAAGAGCTGGCCGTGGGCGTCGTAGAGATCGTCGACGGCCTCGGCGGCCCGGCCGCGGTCGATGAGGTACCCGCCGCGTAGGTGGCGCAGGTGGCCGCGTGCCTCGGCTGGGAGGTCGCGCCGTAGCAGGTTGTCGACGAGGGCTCGGAACTCGGGATCGGTGCCGGCCCGGGCGTGGGCGGTCGCGAGGTCGTCCACCGCGTTGATCGTCAGTACGCCCGCACCGACCTTGAGGAACAGCTCGATCGCGTGGGCCGCGAGGTGTTTGACCAATGCGGGATCGCTGCCGAGTTGGTTGTGCCAGGCCGCCTCGATCCTGGTGAGCACGCCCTCGACGAGCGCGTGGCCCCGGGAACGCTCGGCCCCACGCTGTACGGTCGACACCGCTTCGGCGAAAAGGCCCTGGTTGACCAGCGCGTAGGCGTACCACAGATCGGCCCAGCCGGCCGCCTCGTCGTCGTTGCCGGCGCGGAGGGTCTCGGCGGCACGGGCGGTCAGCGCGTGACCGTCCGGTTCGTCGCGGCGCAGGCCGAGCCAGCACTCGGCGAGGAGCGCGATGGTCGTCTCGCCCCGCTCGCGGTGCCGGGCGATCGCCCAATGCATCGTTTCCTGGGTGTCGGTCGCCGAATGCAACCGGGCCCGCATTTCGGCCGCGTGCCCACCGAGCGGCCCGGCCGGCTCGCGTACGGCTTCCAGGCAAGCGATGGCCTGCGCGAACTCGTCGCGCGCGTGATGCCATCGCACCCGTTCGAGCAGTTGTGCGTCGCTCATCCCGGCGGGCGGGGGCACGTCGCCGGGGACCGCACCGGGCCGCAGCGGAAGGAAGTCGACCAGCGGCTCGCGGTCGAGCCTCGCCCGCACCCGGTCACCGCACGCCGTGGTGCCGTTGCGCTTGTCGAACTGTGCGGCCAGGTCGAGGGAGATCGCACGCATCCGGTCGTGCAGCATCCACATCGGGGTGCCGTCGTCATCCCCGTGGCGCACCATGTACTTGCCGCGGCCGGTGCGCAGGAAGGCGGCGGCAAGCACGGTGACCGCGGTCGCGAGATGCATCTTGCCCGCCGGACGCTCGAACCGGTCGAACCTATCGAGCACGGTGAGCAGCTTGAACGCCTCGTCGGCGTTGCCGGTGAGTGCGCAGAACTCCATCCGCAGCGCGAAGGTCTCGTACCGGTGGACGCCGCCCCCCATCACCAGCATGACCCAGCGGTACGTCTCGACCGCGTCGGCGTGACGGCCGACGGTGACCAGGGGGAGCAACACGTGGCCGTGCATCTCGGCGATGGCGTCGCGATAAGCGGGCGCTCCGGCGAGTACGGGGTCGGTCAGCTCGAACGCGCCGGCCAGGGACACCGGGTCGCCCCGCAGGACGAGACGTTCGACCCGCCACGGCTGGATGGCCGCGTCCGGTTCGTCGGCGCCACCCGCGTCGAGCCAGCGCTGGAAGGCGACCTCCTCGGCGGGCCAGTCGCCGACCGTCTGGGCCAGCCGGCGCCGGGCCTGAGAGATCTCGGGCCATCCGCGGGCGGCGAACCGCTGTTCGAGATCGGCGATGAGGGTTTCGAGCCGGTCCAGGGACACGTCCGGAAAGTCGATCATGTCGTCGACCATGTGCCCGTACCAGAAAAGCAGTTGATCCTGCTGCTCCTGGGTGAATCGGGCGGGCTGCGAGTCGTGGAGGGCGAGGGCAGCGCCGAAGGTCGCGAAACCCTCGGTCCAACGGCCGGCGTGGACATACATGTCGGTGAGGCCGAGAAAGGCGGCAGAGGCGATCTCCGGTACGGCCTCCGGGTCGCACTGCCGGACGGTCTCCCTGAGCAGTTCTTCGCGGACCGAAAAATCCTCGACCTGGTGAGCTTCGGCGAGCAGGCCCCACAGCGGATCCACGCCAAGATCCTATATGAATGTTGACGACTTGCCGATCACGCCGACGAGGCGATCACCGCACGACGGCCAGTCGGCGGGGCGGCGGTGCTGGACCGGACGACCAGCCGGGCCGGGACGAGGATCTGCCCGGGGCCGTGGGCCTCGCCGCGGATCCTACTCAGCAGCTCGCGTACGCAGAGGCGGCCAATCTCGGCGAAGTCCTGGCTGACGGTGGTGAGCGGGGGTTGGAACGACGCCGAGTCGGCGATGTCGTCGAAGCCGACGACGCTGACCTGTTCCGGTACCGCCCGGCCGCGCTGCTGGAACGCCCGGAGCACACCGAGCGCCATCTGGTCGTTGCCGGCGAGGACGGCGCTGCACTCCGGGTCGGCGGCGAATTCGAGGCCGGCGGCGTAACCGGAACGGGCCGACCAGTCGCCGTGCAGGAGCGGGGGGACGGGTCGGCCGGCGGCCCGCAGTTCGGCACGCCAGGCGTCGGCGCGGTGCTGGGCGACGGTGGATCCCTCCGGGCCGCTCAGGTGCCACGCCGTGGGGTGGCCGAGCGCCAGCAGGTGCTGAACGGCCCGGCGTACGGAGTCCGCCTGGTCGACGCCGACCGAGGTGTGACAGTCCTCGATGTCGCCACCGGCGACGACGTGCGGCACGGTCGGCGGGAACGTCAGATCCGTCCGTTGGAGCCGGCGCGGCTCGGTGAGTAGTACGACACCGTCGACGGCCAGCTCGTCGAGGCGGCTGAAGCCGTGCCGGCCCGCGTCGCGGCCGGGGGCGGGGTGCGGGATGAGGATGGTCGCGTAGCCCTCGGCGGTGGCGTGGGTGGCGATCGCCTCGATGACCCGGCTGTCGCCGGCGTGCGACACGCAGGCCGAGACGACCCCGAGGGTGCGGAAGTCGCCGCGCTTGAGTGCGCGGGCGGCGCTGTTCGGCTGGTAGCCCAGTTCGGACATGGTGGCGAGCACCCGGCGGCGGGTGTCCGGGGAGACCCCGGTGTAGCCGGTGGACACTCGGGAGACGGTCTGCGCCGAGACCCCGGCCCGGCGGGCGACGTCGGCCAGGGACACCGGGCGGTGCCCGTGCGGCTGAGATCGGCTCACCATGTTTGTCCGTCCTTTTTGGATCGACCCAATATACATAAAGGTCCGGCTAGTACGGCCGCTCGTCGGCGCGTTCGGCTGAAGATGGGCGGTGTGAGCTGCGCGGTCAGCCGGCTGAAGATGGGCGGTGTGAGCTGCGAGGTCAGCGGTCCGGTGTGGCCGGCCGCGGGTGCTTGGCGAGCGTCCAGGCGGTCAGGGCGACGTCGAGGGTCGCGGCGCCCCTGGGCAGTTGCGGGTTGAGGCCGGTGAGCTGGTGGATCTTCCGTAGCCGGTAGTCCAGCGTGTTCGGATGGATGTGCAGCTCGGCCGCGGTCTGGGCGCGGTAACGTCCGCCGCTGAGGTAGACCCGCAGCGTGTCGAGCAGGTAGCCGTCGTCGGCCTCGAGCATCCCCAGCCGCTTGGTGAGGATGTCGGCCAGGTCGGGCACCTGCCGGGTGACGAGCTCCTGCCAAAGGTCCTCGACCGTGTACGTGCCGCGAGGTTTGCGGAGACCGTGCGCGGACTGCGCCACGAACCTGGCCTCGTGCGCCGCGTCAGGGATACGGCTGGCGTCGTTGGCGAGCGCCAGGCCGGCCACCGGGGGCTCCTTGAGGTTGAGTGCGTTCAGGATGGTTTCGGAGCCGGATCGGTAGTTCGGGTGCGGGAATGCCGCCTCGGCGGGCGCCAGCAGAACCGGGTCGTCGGCGTCGAGGGCCGGGAGGATGCCGAGATCGTCGCTGGTCTCGAACGTATGCAGTACGGCCCGTCGTAGGTTCTCCACCGACACCGATTCGCGGTGCATCACCAGGACGAGGTATGCGGTGTGCCGGTCGGACCGCGTCGAGGGGTGTTGGACAGCGGCGCGGCCCCGAAGCAGGTCGGTGGCCACGGCGGTCTGTGCCGCCAGTCCCGCCCTGCTGTCGCTGGTGTGATCGGCCTCTGCCCGGACCGCGGTGTCGAGTTGATGGAAACGCGAGAAGAAATCCGTGGCCAGGGCTTCGGTGCCCCTTCTTGTGCCGAGGTGCCGTAGTCCTTCCCACATAAGTCCGGCAAGGACGGACAACGCCTGCAACAGCGGCTCGGGCGGAAGGCCCTCACCGAGGTAGTCGCCGATGAAGGAATAGTCCGCGGGGACCTCGTCGAACAGTGAGGCCAGGACGATGTCGAAGGCGCTACTGACCGCGAGAATGAGCGGCGCCAATTGGGCGCGGATGGTGAATGGATTGGTCTCGGCCCGGAAGGCGGACTCGACCGCGAGCCGGGTCTTCTCGGCCAGGAGGGCCTTGTGTGTGGAGTCGTCGATCGTCACGTTCCAACGGGGCGTTGTCACTCTGTCGGATCACCTGCGCCGGAGATGCTGCCTTGCGGGACTCCGGCCTCGCCTGGCCTGTCGATGAAGGTGTGCGGTGACCGGCAGCGACTGTTCAGGGGGCACGAGCAAGTCGACTCCCTTCCCCGTGGTTGGGAACGCTAACAGTCGCAAACCTATCACCGGTATCAATGCGAAAGGCCGATTTGTGACATCCCGTTCGCTCGCGTGAACCGTGCGCGAAGCCTGCCCGGAACAATTGTCCAGGCCAGCTGAGCGCGCTTTCCGGCGTGTGAGTCGGACCACAGTGGATCAAGATGTCGTGGTCAGACCCGGGCGAATCGCGCGAGCCAGGCGGTGCATCCGAGGCACGCTACGGACATCGCGATGAACATCACCGGCAGGGAGTCGATGGTGAACCGCTGGATCACCCCGCCGAGCGCGGGACCGGCCAGCACCCCGCCGAACATGGACGCCGCGATCACATAGGCACCCGCGTGCCGGGCCGCCGGCACCGCCCGGTTGAGCCACGGCAGACCGGTGGGGAAGATGGGCGCGAGGAACAGACCGACACCAGCGTAGGCGTACGGTGCCAGGGGTGCGATCGCGGTGCCCAGCAAGCAGATCGTCATGCCGATGCAGCTGACCATGATGATCCTCGGTTCGGAGACGCGCAGGGTGAGCGGGGCGACCAGGAACCGGCCGGCCGTGAAGAACAGCCAGTAGACGGAGGTCGCCGAGGCGGCGATCGAGGCGCTGTAGCCGAAGCCTTCGAGCTGTGTCGGTTCCCAGCCGCCGACCCCGGCCTCGATGCCGACGTGCACCACGTAGAGCACGATGAACACGAGCAGCACCGAGGCGGAGGAGCGCACTACGACGCCGCTGGCCGGCACCCGGTCCGGCGTCTCGGCGGGCGGTGGCTCATGCCGCGTCACGCCGCGCAGGAAGAACAGGAGGGCGGCCGACACGACCGCGAAGCTCAGGAAGAGGGCCGGGTACCGGGACGCGCCGAACAGGCCGATCAGGGCGGGCCCAGCGATGGCGCCGATGCCGAAGTGCGCGTTGAGAACATTCAACATCGCGCTGCTGCGGCGCCCGAAGCCGACGGCGAAAAGCTGGTTGAGCCCGTAGTCGATGCCGCCGAAGCCGAGCCCGGTGACCAGCGCCGCGACGAGGGCGGCCGCCCAATAGGGACTCAGCGCGAAGGCCACGCACCCTACCGCCATCAGCAGATACGAGGTACCCAGCAGTACGCGATTGTTGACGCGCCCGTGAATGCGGTTGAACACCAGCACGCCGATCACGCCACCGATGAAGTGGGCGCTCAGCGCGAGACCGGCGGCCGACGGCGTCAGACCGAATTCGGTACGCAGCTGCGGAATGGCCGGCCCGTACAGGGACTGGAGTGCGCCGATCAGCAGGAATCCGACGCAGGAGGCCACCACCGCGACCGGGCTGAACAGCGTCGTCGCGGTTCGCTCGGGGATGGGGGTCCGTACTTTATCGCCCATGGACGCTCCTCAGTGAGAATCGGATATGAACCGGTCTGCGACCTCTTGTGAGAACGCCATGATGGTGCCTTGTGGGCTGATTCCGGTCAGTCCGGGCAGGACGCTCGCGTCGCAGACGCGCAGGTTCGCCATGCCGTACGGGCGGCCCCGGTCGTCGCAGACGCCGCCGCGCTCGGGACGGCCCATCCGGCACGACGCCATCCCGTGGACGGAGATCAGCTCCCAATCCCCGATCCTGGTTCCGGCCAGCATCGCGTCGACCTCGTCGAGGCTGCCCAGTGGCCGGCTGCCGGGCAGCGGTGGATGCAGTTGTTCGGCCCCGGCGGCGAACAGCACGCGGGCGGTGTTCCGGAACGCCGTACGCAACGCCGTGCCGTCCTCCGCCGAGAGGCTGTGCCGAAGGGTGACGCCGAGCGGCCCGGTGCGGATCCGCGCGGTGCCCCGGACCCGGACCTGGGTGGTATAGACCCCCAACCGGTCGATGTCGGCCAGGAGCCCGTCGACGAGGGCGGGCGGCGCCGCTGCCACCGCCGCACCCAGGCCGCCGGCACTCACGTTGCTAGGCATGATGAGCACACCGTCCGCGGTGAACTGGTGCACCTGCCGCGTGAAGATCGTGCCGCGCGCGGCGTCGACGCGGTCCGGGAAGCGGGCCACCGTACGCAGGTTGACGTGGAAGGCCATCTCCCGGCCGGCCGACTGTGGCTGGATGGAGCTGCGCTGCAACAGCGCGGCGCTGCCGATCGGGCCGGCCGCGAGGAAGACCTCACGCGGCCGATATGTTCGCCGCCTGCGATCCCCGGCGCCGGCCACGTGCACCGCGTGCACCCGGCCCCGATCGTGTTCCAGCCGCACGACACGCTGGTCCGGAACCACTCGCGCGCTCAGCAGTTCGGCGTCGGCGAGGTAGGTCTCGGCCATGTTCTGCTTGGCGCCCCGCGGGCATCCGGTAGTGCACCGGTTGCTGTGCCGGCAGTCCCGGACCGCGCGTCGGGCGAACTGCCAGTGCCAGCCCAGCCGGTCGGCGCCGTCCGCTAGCAGTGTCGAGTCCCGGTTCCCTTCCCCGTCGTGTTGGAAGCCGGCACCGAGACGAGACGCGATGGCGCCGAGGTGCCCGGCGAGGTCGACGGCTCGATAGCCGCCGATGCCAGACCGGTCCGCCCACCTGTCGAGCAGCGCCTCCGGAGGCGCCCACAGGAGGCCGCCGTTCACCATGGTGGTTCCGCCGACGCAGCGGCCCTCGCCGTACGCCACCATCGGGCGGCCGAAGATCGGCGTGAGACCACCGTGGCGGTACAGCCGCCGCATGTTCTCTGCCTGCGTGCCGGCCGCGATCTCGTCGACACCGACCCGCGGGCCCTCCTCCAGGACTGTCACCTCCCGCCCGGCCGATGCCAGCGCCCGGGCCGCCACGCTGCCGCCGGCGCCGGAGCCGATGATCAGGACGTCGCAGTCGATCGGGGCGTGCCGTGCGCTCACGAGGTCACGTCCACGGGTCCGCCGTCGAGTGCCCCGTAGAGCGCCAGCGCCGTGGTGACCCGGACGAACTGCTTGAAGCCCGGCAGGCGGCTGAGCCAGGTCAGGCTTCGGGGACCGGCACCGGCGACGGTCAGGGTCACCAGGGCCGTGCGGAACGCGGCCCGATAGACCCACGGCAGCGTACCCAGCGTCGCGCCGACATGGACGACGGCCGCCTGTGAACGTACGGGATCCCGCAGCGATCGATAGTGGCGTGCCCAGTAAGCCGGGAGCGGACTGGACCGTACGGTCGAGGTCAACGCGGTGGTCATCGGGCTGTCACCTTGCTCTTGACGAAGTTGGTGAGCAGCCGTGCCGGTCCCTGCGCCAGGGTCTCGGACAGCGCGGCCAGGAAGAGGTCGGTCTCCGCGTCCGTCGCCACCAGCGGAGGCGAGACGATCAGGGCGATGCGCCGGTTGGACCCGAAAAACGTCAGCACCCGGTGCTTGTTGTACAGCTCCGCGATGACTGACCCGGTCAGCAGCTTCGCGCCGGCCTGCGGGTCGCGGGCGAAGGAGGACGGCACGAGGCGGCGGATCGCGTCCGGGATGTCAGGCCCCGGATGGAGGAACACACCGTGCAGCGCGCCGCACCCGGCCGTCTCGCGTACGAGCCGGGGGTGGTCGGCGGCAATCCGGGCGAGCCCGGCGCCGAGGCGCTCACCGAGGTGCCGGGCCCGCCCGGGGAAATCCTCCTCGACCGCCACGGCCACCGCCTCGATGGCTGTCGCGGTCTCCTCGCCGAACCCGTAGTAGGTGGTGCTGTGCAGTGTGGCGTCGCTGAGGTTGTCGTACGCCCGGCGGAACACCGGCTCGCGCGCCACGTATCCGGAGATGGACGCCTTGCCGCCGCCGAACGACTTGCTCATCACGACCACGTCGGGCACCAGACCGGGGTACCGCATGAAGTGAAAGAGCGTCCCGGTCTTGCCCCAGCCGGTGTAGACCTCGTCGAAAATGAGGACGATGTCGAGGTCGGTGCAGATCCGCCGGACCTCGCGCAGGAACTCCTCGGAGCACTGCCGCAGGCTTGACGCGCTGAACGGCTCGACGACCACGGCGTACACGTCACTGTCGCCGTTCGGCCCGCGGTGCCGTTCGACGGCCAGCCGGAACGACTCGAGGTCGCCGAAGCGGAACACGTCGGTGCCGGGGATCCGTGGGAACGGGAAGCTGGCCTCGGGCGATCCGTTCAGGCTGGCGGCCCCCATGAGCTTGCCGTGGAACGCGATGTCGGTGTGCAGGATCGCGCCCCGCCGGCCGCCGTGGAACTTGAACGCCAGCTTCACCGCGCCCTCGACCGCCTCGGCCCCGGAGTTCGGGAAGTAGCTGACGTTCAGGTCACCGGGAAGCAGCGCCGCCAGATTGGCGGACAGCCCCGCGACGTACGGCGAGAAGTAGTTCTTGTGCACCTCCATCCGCCGCTGCGCCTGGAAGCGCTCGCGGACGGCGAGGATCCGCGGATGGTTGTGTCCGTGGTTGAGCACCCCCACGCCGCCGGTGAAGTCCAGGACGCGAGAGCCGTCGCGCAGGTGGATCCACGCGCCCTCGGCGTGCGAGACGAGGTCGTTGCCGAACCCGAACGAGCCGATCAGCGACACCTGGCTGCGGCTCACGTGCCGGCGGTAAAGGTCGTGGACCTGCCGGGCCGACAGCTTCTCGCAGTCGTCCACGGAGAGCAGCTCAGCCATCCTGGTCCCCGTCCGAGGTCTGCGCGACGGCGCCGGCGAACGCGGGCCGGGCGTCGATGAGGTCCGCCATCAGCCGGGCCACCTTGCGCCCGTCGCGGACGGCGTAGTTGGTGCCGCGGTCCTCCGGGAACACCTGCGCCATGCTGGCCAGGAACAAGCCCGGCAGCGGTGGCGCGAACGGCGGCATGTCCACCGTGTAGTGCGGCGTGACGACGGGCTGGGCGTACGGGGCACGCCAGACGTCGTAGCCGCGCACCCAGTCCCGCTCGAAGTTCGGGAACATCCGCCGCAGATGCGGGAGGCTGTGCTCGAACACCTCCTCGTCGGACATCAGGTACAGCGGATCGTCCTCGGGTAGGTACTTGGAGAGATAGACGACGTGGCTGCCGCCGTAGCGTGCCGGGTCCTCCAGATTGGTGTGCTCGATGACGCCGACGTACGGGAAGGTGGGGTCGTTGACGTTCAGCCAGTACGTCTGTGACAACGGCCGCGAGTTGCGCAGCACCAGGCAGATGTTGGCCAGGTAGTCGATGCCGCCGAGCTGACGCCGCAGGACTGGCACGGCCGGGTGGTGGCCGGGGTGCTCGCCGAGCAGGCCGGCGCTCAGCGGCGGCGCGGTCGTCAGCAGCACCTGCCGCGCCGGGTGGTACCGGCCGCCGGCGATCACTCCGCGGACGCCGTCCTCGCCGGTGACGACCTCGTCGACCGCCGTGCCGGTACGGATGTCGACCCCGTCGGCGATCAGCCGCTCGCGCAGCGCGTCCAGGAGGACGTCGCATCCGCCGCGGATGTAGTTCAGCGTCTCGCGGCCGCCGCGGCTGCGGCTGCCGCCCCGCAACGCCAGCTTGGTCCACATCCAGGTGGCGCCGACCTGGTCGGCGTACTTGCCGAACTTGCCGGCTAGCAGCGGCCGCCAGACCAGGTCGTAGACTCGTCGGCCGCCGAGCTGGACCAGCCACTCCTCGGCCGTCTGCCCTTCCAGCAGCCGCCAGTCGCGGACCCGCCGGGCACGCAGCGCCAGCAGGCCGAGCCGGATCCGGTCCGGCGGGCTGAGCGGGGCGAAGCGCAGCACGTCGAGCGGCGTGGTCAGGCGGAAGACCGCGTTGGCGTAGTAAAGGCCGGTGCGGGAGAAGTGCCGTTCGACGCGGTCGCCCAGGCCCATCTCGGCGCAGAGCTCGAATATCTCGTGGTCAGAGTCGAACCAGTGGTGGTAGAAGCGTTCGAGCCGTTCCCCGTCTACGTCGAAGCCGGCGGCCAGGCCACCGACGAACGGCTCGCGTTCGAGCAACCGGCATCTCAGTCCCCGGGCCGACAGCTCGAGCGCGGCGGTCAGACCGGTGAAGCCTGCTCCCACGATGACGACGTCCACCGGTTGTTCGGCCACGGTGGTGTCGTGCGGGATTCCGTTCACACGTTGCTCCTTCGGCAGGGGTTCCGGCCGCGTGGCGGCCCGGCGCCAACTGGGGAGTTCATGAGAAATGTCGCCGGGCGGTCGGATCGATCGCCACGGGAAACACCGATCAGGGCATGACATTGATCAACATCGCTGAAATTACCTTCGATCAGAACGGGATGTCAATGGTGACTACCTCGGATTTGATCGGCTTTGGTTCGTGACTTTTCACAACGTCGGGACTGCTCTTTGTAATTCATCACAACACATGCGTTGTGCGCGCCGTGCTGCCCGATGGCAATGGCAGAAATTCCTTTCGCGATGGAATATGGAGAGCCAAAAAACCGGGAAGGTCATGCGAAAGGAGCAAGGCAAGTCCGTCCGCTGCATCGCGCAGTCATTCGACAGGCCCGGCGTGGAGCAGAGTCTGCACCACTGCATCACCGACTCAGCATCACCGACTCAGCATCACCGACTCAGCATCACCGACTCAGCATCACCGACTCAGCATCACCGACTCTGCATCACCGACTCTGCATCACCGACTCAGCTGGGCCTGGCTGCCGGTACGCCGACCGCTGAGCGAACGGGGTCACCGGACGCCGTCGGGTCTGGCATGATCACCGGACCTTCCGCTATCTCTTTCGATGGCTGCTGCCGTCTTTTCGTACGGGGACTGCATGCTCACTTCGTTCACACCAGCCCGGCTCGGCCGTGGACTGGTCACTTCCACCGTGATTCCGGCGCTCGTCCTGGGCGTGGGTGGCGCGGCCGTGGCGGCCACCAACACGCTCACCCTGACTACGCTGAACCGCTCCGGCGCCAAGGTCACCATCTCGGCGACCGCGGTCAATCTCGACTCGAGTTCGGAGTACAACCTCCGCAGCGGTACGGCGAAAGCGCTGCCCAAGGGCACGTACGCCGTGCTCACCTCAATCACGCAGGGCACCACCACCACGCTCGGCGGCACTACTGTCAAGGTGTCCGGCAAGAGCAAGCTCACCGTTGACGCGCGGCGCGGCAAGAAGGTCGCGCTGGCGTTGAGCCCGGCCACGACGGGCCTCGAATACAACCTGAGTGCGCGGGTCTGCTCCCGCACCGGCGCGGTCTCCGAGGTCGAGGCCTCCGCGTGGGGCGGCACCACGATGTATGCGATCCCGTCCAGCTCCACGAAGATCGGTTTCGCGGCGCTCGGCTCGTGGACCGACCACAGTGGCACTACCGACAGCTACGGAGTGCTGCGCAGCGTGATCGGTGTGCCGGCCAACCCGAGCCTCACGGTCGCCCGGAGCAAGCTGGCCACCGTCACGGTCGCCTCGCGCCGTGGGCCGTCCGGGTCGAACTCCAGCAGCGTGGCCGTGCAACCTCAGGGCGGCTGCGGCAACGACCTGTTCGCCGGCCTGATCGACACCGACGTCGCGACCACCTCGAAGGTCCGGCTGTCGCCCGGCACCTGGGACATCCGGGCCGACGGGTCCGCGGCCAGCAAGAACGGCCAGACCTCGTACAACATCGGCGGGTATATGCCGAAGCGGACGGTCGCGGCCGGCAAGTCGTACTCGCTCCGCTTCTACAACGCTGCCTGGGGCCCGAGCGAGCAACTGCCGATCATGGTGAACGGCCGTCTGTCGTTCAACCTGAACGAGATGTTCGCCGACCCGTACTTCCCGCGTGACGGCTTCAGCGTCGAGGGCGGCGACCGGGCCCTCGCGACGCTGACGTTCGGCGGCAAGGTGGTCACGACGAAGCAGGACAAGGGCTGGGAGCCCGACATGTCCTTCATGAATTACTCGGTCAAGAAGGCCGGCTGGTACACGCTGACCAACACGGCGACCCGGTACTACCCGGAGATCACGTTCCCGGCCGGGATGCTCTCGACCAAGTCCGTGGTCACCTACCGTTTCCCGGCCGCGACCAAGGGGAACGTGGTGGCGCCGGTCATGTCGCTGCAGCTGGCGCCGAGCAACCTGAGCAGCTACAACAAGGCCAAGCCGGGCACGGTGACGAACGTTCCGTTGCTGATCAGGCGGACCAAGCAGAACCCGGACGCCAAGCAGGGCGCCAACCCGACGGTCAAGACGGTGACCGCGAAGATGTCGGCGGACGGCGGCAAGACCTGGCGTGCGGTGACCGTCAAGAAGATCAACGGCACCTGGACGGCGGTCGTCCGCAACCCGGCCGCCGGCGCGGTCTCGCTGCGGGCCCGGACGACGTACACCAGCGGCGCCTACACCGAGGTGACGATCATCCGGGCGTATGCCATCGGCTGACCTTCGAGCCGCGACGACATGGGCCTGAACTGCGGGAAGCGGTTTCCGCAGTGGCCCCGCTGTGCTGGCTGGGCGCGGTGCTTTCGTCGATGCCCGGCAGACCCGGGAAGGTGACCGGGCAGAACACGGTCGCCGGCCTGGCCGGGACGGCACCTGAGCTACCGTCTGCGTATCGCGGAAGTCGCGCTTCGGGGCCGGTAACGAGCCGTCCGGTCGCGAAAAGCACAAGGAGACATCGATGACGGACCCCACCGCGGACGCCGGATCGGAACCGGAGACCGAGGAGTCACCCGAGCCTTTCGCCAACCGGGCAGCGCGCCGGGCCAAGGGCAAGGACAAGACGAGTGCCAAGCCGACCCAGGGCGCTGCGGGGCAACGCCAGGTTCGTTCGGGCAACGTGCAAGGCCCTCGCCAGTACGGCAACCGGCGCAGCGGCTGATCTGCGCAACTCCAGAGCGCGGCCGGGATCGAGTGATCCCGGCCGCGTTATCTATTCGTTATCTAGGATTCAGAACTTCCTCGATCGCGGGCGCATCGCACTGAGTGTCGGAGAAACTGACACACGAAACGGGGAAGACGAAATGCGCAAGATCTACCTGGCCGCGGTTCTGCTCGGCACGACGCTGGCCGCGACGTTCGCGGTGCCGGCCCAGGCCGCCTCGGTCGCAACGGCCTACACGACCTCTGACAAGTGGGGCCAGATCGTGGTCTACCGGGCCGGGTCCGGCAAGGCCAACCCCGGCTGCAACTGATCGCGTACGGCGGCTCCGGCAACGACACGATCCGGGGCGCCACGGCCGGCGACGTGGTCTACGGCGAGAGCGGCGCCGACACGCTGTACGGCAACGGCGGCCCCGACAAGCTGTACGGCGGCTCCGGCTCCGACACGCTCTATGGCGGCTCCGGCAACGACCACCTGATCGGCGGCCCGGGCAAGGACAAGATCCGCGGCGGCTCGGGGGCCGACCGCATCGCCTAGAACCGAGCCGCCCGCGACGCGTGGATGGGTCCGAGGAAACGGGGGGATCCATCCACGCGCCGCGACCAACCGACTGGATACGTCTTCAAAGCTGGATACGTCCTCATAGATAGAGACCGAAAGTGCGACGTACGATCATGGCTCTCGCGACCGCCGCCGGTTTGGCTCTGACCACCGGCTGTGCTCACTCTCCGCAACAGGTGGCGGGGGAGGCCGGCCCGGTGGGCGCGGCCACGCCGCCTCCGTCCGCCTCCCCGAGCCCGTCCCGCCCGCCCACCCCGCCCTCGTCCAGCCCGTCGAGCTCGGTCACCCCGACCAAGACGTCCAGCAAGCCGAGGACGACCAAGAGGCCGAAGCCCATCCGGGTGATCGGGCCGGCCGACGTGCTCGGGCCGACCGGCCTCGGCAAGCTCCAGATCGGGATGACGTACGACCAGGCAGAGGCCACCGGCATGGTCGAGGCCGGCGAAGGCTCGAAGAGGTGCGGCAGCTGGTATCTGAAGCCGGACCGGACGGGCGACACGACAGTCGGTTGGACGACCGTGGGCGTCTCCTCCATCCCGGCGTTCGGAAAGCTCGCCACCCCGGAGGGCATCCGGATCGGCAGCAACCTGGCCGACGTGGAGCGGGCCTACCCCGACCTCACCGGACAGCCGGCCGAGAAGCAGGGCCACTACGGGGATGGGCTGGCCGTCGCGGGCGGCGAGGACAAGTACGCCGACGTTCACTACTCGTTCCTCTTCGTGGACGGCTCGGTCGTCAAGATGAAGCTCGAGCACGACGACCAGCGCGGTTGCTAGTTGGACCGGCGCAACGTCCCGAGCACGTCGTCGGTACGGTCGGTGCGCCCACCGTTCTGCCGGATCTGCAGGTACACGCCCGGCTCGCCGGCCCGGGTCAGGACCACCTCGCTGTAGGCGACTTCACCACCCGCGCACCCCGTCCAGCGCTGGATCCGCCCCGTCAGCCCGGCCACCGTCACCGCACGATCGAGCCCCCGAGTGCACCCAGGGTGGGACGGAACGGTGGCCCCCGCGCCGGGTACGAGCCACCGGCTCACCCCGACGAACAGCCCGGGCGACGTCTCGGTCCGCAGGTCGGCGCCGACCTGGAGCCCGGGCTCGGAACCGGCGGGCAGTCCCACCGCGGCGACGTTCCACCCGGAGTTCCGCATCTGCCGGCCCCAGTCACTCGGAACCGCGATCGACAGGGCGCCGTCGGTGTCGGCGACCCGTACCCACCCCGCCGGCGTCCCGGCCACGACGGTCGCGCCGCCGGCATAGGCCAGCAGACCCAGCGCGGCTACGGTGCCGACACTTCGCCGCAGGAACCGCAGGACTCGGCTGGGAGTGGCAGTCGTGGCCGCGTCCAAGGCCTGGGCGAACGCGGCCGTGGACGGCCAGCGACGATCCCGGTCGTGGTCCAGCGCCCGCATCACCACCCGGTCGACGTCCCGGGAGACCCCCGCCCGCAGTCTTGACGGGGCGGCCCTGCTCAGCTGTGGGGGACGACCCGTCAACATCTGATAGGTCAGGGCACCGATCGCATAGACATCGGCGCGGACGTCCAGACCGGCACCGAGAAGGTGCTGCTCGGGAGCCATGTAACCAGGAGTCCCGGCGACCACCGTGAAACCGGAGGCGTGTGCGATCTCCTTGGCCAGGCCCAGATCGGCGACGAGCACCCGCTCGGAGCCGCGGACCGTGTCGAAGAGAACGTTGGACGGCTTGAGGTCGCGGTGCAGGACACCGGACTCGTGCAGGACGCTCACGGCGTGGGCGATGTCGCTCGCGTTGCGCAGGGCGGTGCGTACCGGCATGGGTCCCCGATCCAGCCGGTCGGCCAGGGTGCCGCCGGCGGCATAGGTCATGACCTGGTACGGGCGTCCGTCCGGCAGCTCCCCGAAATCGTGCACCCGGACCAGCCGCTCCGAGTCGGCCCGCCGCAGCACCTGGGCCTCCTGCTCGAACCGGGCCCGGACATCCGGGTGATGTGCCCAGTTCTCGGCCAGGACCTTGATGGCGACCAGCGATTCGAGGACGTCGTCCTCGGCGAGCCACACGGTGGCGAAGGCGCCGGAACCGAGCCGCTCGGTGATCCGGTATCGGCCGATGATCATTGGTGCTTGCACGCTCGTATTATCAAGGTCGGCAAATCGGGGGACAGGGACGACGTGCGCGACGACCAACTGGACGAACTGGCCCGGCGGGCGGCCGCCGGGGACCGGGCAGCACTCGAGATGCTGCTGGCCGAGATCAGGCCGACCGTGCTGCGGCGGTGCGCACGGTTCCTGCCCTGCTATCAGGACGCCGAGGAGGCCTGCCAGGACGTGCTCCTGCAGGTGGCCCGTGCCATCGGCGGTTTCGAGGGCCGGTCGAAGTTCAGCACCTGGCTATACGTGATCATCGCCAACGGCTCGCGGCAGACGTACCGGACACTCAAGCGAAGGGCGGCCGAGCAGGGGTACGACGAGATGCCCGTCGACGTGCCGGACGCGCGTACGACCAGTGTCATCGCCGGCTCCCGGCTCGACCTGCTGGACGCGCTCGAAAAGCTGGAAGCCGCCAAGGCCGACCTCGTGGCGCCGATGGTGCTGCGCGACATCTGCCAGCTCGAGTACAAGGAGATCGCGACCCACCTGGCGATCCCCGAGGGCACCGTCAAGTCCCGGATCCATCAGGCCCGCGCCCAGGTCCGCCAATACCTCCTGGCCGAGTTCTGATCGGTCGTGGCGCCAGGACCAGGCCGGCGGGTCGCGTGGTCGTAGGGAGATGTCGCGTGGTCGTAGGGAGATCAAGAGGCGCCCGGCACTATCGGGTCGGGTGAGGTCGCAGCAATCCGGTCGGCGGGTCATTGATCCGGCCGATCGGGCATTCCGGAGGACGAGGCAGGAAAACACGCTCCGAGAGGTTCCCACTTTCATGATCCATATTGGATACTGAAGAAGTGAGCGACCCGGCGGGAGTGTCAGCCGCGGCCGGCCGCGACGCTTTGGCGCGCCTGTTGGCCGCGATTCCGGCAGCCCAATTGGCGGCCGTTGCCCGAGACATCTTCTCGTTTCTCCCGCTCCCGCCCGGTTTCAGCTGGGAGGAGCGCCGCGCGGTCGTCGATCGCATCGCCCTGCTCGACCCACCGGTGCCGGGCATTCCTCCGCTGGTGGTCTTCTCGACACGCCTGTCCCATGAGGTGGGACAACTGGACTCGATCGGGATAAGTCGGTGGGCCGACTCGGCCGGTCGCGCCGCGGGAATGAGTGAGGAATCGCTCCGCCGGCTGTATGCCCGGTCACAACCAGCGAGTCGAACTCCGGATCCGCCTCCGGCGGCGAGCGACAAAATGTACGATTCGGTTAATTCGGACATCGATCAGCGGAGTGATGACTTGCCGAAGCAGAGCACCATCGCAGACCTGCCCAAGGCGTCGTTGGAGCGGTCGGATGCCGTGCGTGTCTGGGGCGGCGTCCCGATCCGCAATCCCGACTTCACCGGACGAGAGAGCCTGCTCCTCGTCCTTCAGCGCTCCCTCGAGGCGCGTTCCAAGGCGTCCGTCCTGCCGCACGGCCTCCTCGGCTTCGGCGGTGTGGGCAAGACCCAGCTCGCCGTCGAGTTCGCCTACCGGTTCGCCGACCGCTACGACCTGGTGTGGTGGATCCCGGCCGAACAGCAGTCGCTCGTGCTGCAGTCGCTCGCCGACCTCGGCCGCCAGCTCGGCATGCCGATCACCCAGGACCTCACCCAGGCGTCGTCCCTGGTGATCGACGCGCTGAGCTCGACGAGCCTGCGCTGGCTGCTCGTCTTCGACAACGCGAACGAGCCCGAGGATCTGGCCCACCTGATCCCGTCGGCCGGCGGCCACGTGATCCTGACCTCGCGTAACCAGACCTGGTCCAACGTCTGGGACGCCATCCAGGTCAACATCTTCGATCGGCCCGAGAGCGTCGCGCTGATCCAGAAGCGGGGCAACCAGATCTCGATCGACGACGCCCACCGGCTGGCCGAGAAACTCGGCGACCTGCCGCTGGCGCTCGACCAGGCCGCCTCGTGGCAGGCCGCGACCGGGATGCCGGTCGCCGACTACCTCGACCTCTTCGACGAGCACCACCGGGTCCTGCTGGCCGAGGGCAAGCCGACCTCCTACCCGTCGACCATCGCGGCGCTGGTCAAGCTGGCCTTCCAGCGCCTGCAGAACGACTTCCCCGCGGTGGCCCAGCTGCTCGAGATGTTCGCGGTGCTGGGCGCCGAGCCGATCTCGATCGACCTGCTGCGGTGGGGCAAGGCGGCCGAGATCCCGGCCCCCCTCGGCCCGGCGCTGAAAGACTCCATCGCGCTCGGCCGCATCGTGCGTGACCTGCGGAAGTTCGGCCTCGCGAGCGTCGACACCAAGAATCGCATTCAGGTGCACCGGCTGTTCCAGCTGGTGCTGCGGGACGAGTTGGGCGCGGAACAGCTGGGACAGATCCGCACCAACGTGCACCTGCTGCTCGGCGCGGCCAACCCGAGCGAGCCGGACGACGACGACACCCACCGCGCCCATGCCGAGATCGCGCCGCACGTGCTGCCGGCCGAGCTGATCGAGGCCGAGTCCGAGGACGCGCTGCGGGTGGTTCTCGACCAGATCCGCTACCTCTACGTCATCGGTGACTACGAGGCCTCGCGGCGCCTGGGCGATGCCACCTTCCATTCTTGGGCGAAGCGGACCGGCCACCCCAAGCTCGGGCCGGACGGGGAACTGACCCTGCTCGCCACCCGGCACCTGGCCAACACGCTGCTTTACTTGGGCATCAACGACCGGGCCCGGGAGCTGGCCGAGCTCACGCTCACCCGGCTGCGGGAAAACCCCGACTTCGGCCCCGACCACGAGCACACGCTCTTCAGCGCGGACGTCGTCGCGGCGGTCCAGCGGGTGGCCGGGGAGTTCGAGCTCGCGCTCGCGACCGACCGGGACAACGTCGAGCGTCACCAGCGCGTCTTCGGCGACGAGGACGAGGAGACGCTGCGCAACCGGGGCAACCTGGCGGTCAATCTGCGGATGCTCAGTGACTTCCAGGGGGCGTACGAGATCGACTCGGCGAACGTCCGGAAGTACGAGGAGACGCTGAGCGAGCAGGACCGGCCGCTGTTGTTCGCCCAGTCCAACCTCGCCCGCGATCTCTACGGTCTTGGGCGCTACGCCGAGGCGCTCAGCCTTCAGGAACGCACACTGCCGACATATCGGCGGACGATGCGCAACCCGAAGCACCCGCAGATTCTGCTCGCCGTCCGCACCCAGGCGATCGCCAAGCGCAAGACCGGACGGTACGAGGAGGCGCTACGGGCGGCTCGGGAGAACTATCGGGACACGACTGCCCGCTACGGCGACAGCCACCAGTTCGCGCTCGCCGCCACGATGACATATGCCAACACCCTGCGAGTGACCGGTGACCTGGGCGAGGCCCGCGGCCTGGCCCTCGAGGCGACGAACCGCTATCGCCGGGTCTTCGGCGAGAAGCACCCGTTGACCCTCACCGCCCTGGTCAACTCCGCGCTCATCCTGCGCACGCTGGGCGACCTGGCCGAGGCACGCCGGCTCGACGAGAACGCCCACGCGACGATGGCGGCCACGCTCGGCGCCGAGCACGGCTACACGCTCTGCGCGGCGAGCGGTCTGGCCAACGACCTGGCGCTGACCGACGAGACCGAGGCTGCCCAGCGCCTCTCGGCCGAGACGCTGACCATGTCCCGGCGGTCCCGCGGCGAGCGCCATCCCTACACGCTGCTCTGCGCCGTCAACGCGGGCTTCGACATGGTCGCGGTGGGCGAGACCGAGCGGGGTCAGACGGAGCTGATCGCGGCGATCGACGCCTTGGCCGATCTGCTCGGGCCCACCCACCCCGAGGCGCTGGACGCGCGGCGTGGCAAGCGGGCCGAGTGCGACATCGAGCCACCGCCGACCTGACGACGACAGAAGCCAAGCCCGCCGACCGGGGTGTTCTCCGGCCGGCGGGCTTGGCTTCTGTCAGTGGCTTTTCTTGAGCGCAGGGGAGCTTCCGTGGCCCGCGTGCGTCGCGGACTCCATGTTGGTCATGTGCCGTACGGCGTTGGAGAAGGCCGTTGTGTGTTCGCTGGTCTGCGACAGTACCTCGGCGAGCGGGATCCGGTTGACCGCCGGAATGGGGCTGTCCTCGTGCAGGTCGTCGTTCAACGGAGCCTCCCGGGCATGATGTCGGCACGTCGGTTCCCGCCCGCCCTCATTGGCGGATCGGCCTGCGCGGGAACAGGACGGTGCTGGACTCGAACGCGACGCAATCGCCGCCGAGGGAGTGGACAGCGACCGGTGGGCAAACAGCCTCATGCCGATCGATCTGCCGGACCCTAAGGCCACCATACTTGGACGCGAGACTTCACCCAACCCTGTGCGCGGCCGACGACCGTGTCCGGTGGCGGGCGACCGGCGACTGGGCTGCCCCGAAGGGCTAGGGCGCGTTGCCGAAGGCCGCGTAGTTTTCGCCGCCGTGCTCGCCGTCGTGGCGGAGCCGTCGCGCGGCCTCGGCGATGCGGGGATTGTCGGACCGCAGCAGATCCATCAGCCGAACTTTCGCCAGATCCGGCAGTGCGAGGCTGGTCGCCTCGTCGCCGGAGCCCGCGCGGGAGTCGGCCATGATCATCCTTTCGGGCTGCGGGATGCCTATAGGCCTAGCCTATGAGCGTGCACGGCGCTATGTACGCAGAACCCGTCGGATCCTTCCGGGTCCGCCCGTGGGGGGCAAGCACCTAGGGAACAACGATTTGGAATTACCCGGGAGGAGTCAGGTCGGTCGTCGTATGCCCGACAGTCGTTCCCCGGAAGAGGCTCCGATCGGCTCGGCCAGCATCTGATCGAGCCGCAGGCGAAGGCCTCGTACGAAGACCTCGCCGGCCGCGGTGAGCTCGGCCGACCCCTCCAGACTCTCCAGCCCGATCCGTACCTCGTCGCGGAGCCGGGCGAACTGGCGCTCGGCTGGAACAGCCAGATCGGGCGCGGCGCGCAACCGGTGCCAGGTGTCGGCCACCGAGAGGAAGGCGTAGACCCCCTGGATCAGCCCGGACGTGGGCCGCGGGTCGGTGCGCCACGGGGCCCGGTGCCGCTCCGATCCGTCCCGGCGATAGAGCGGCACCAGGTCGAGCACAGCGCTCAGTTTCGAGTGCTGGAACTCGTGCACGAGCGTGATCAGGAAGTCGGCGGCCGAGCTTGATCGCGTCATGCCGAGGGCACCGACGGACTCGCGGGCGGTGCCGCTGCGGGAGCTGCCGTCGCCCTGGTCGATCAGGGGCACGATCGCCCGGAGCCCGACGGCCAGCTCGGCCGCCCGCTCGGGGACGTACCGGGTGAGCAAGCTCCAGGTCTCCGCGAACAGTTCCTGCCAGTCGGCGGCCTCGGCGGCGCTCAGGCGAGGGCTCGGCGGGGCGTGATAGCCGTCGCGGAACGGGCTGAGATCTTCCAGGCGTACCGAGACGGCGCCGGCCCGCAGGAATCGCGACGGGCGCCACCGCAGCGGCTCGCCCGAGGGCAGAACGGGGGCCGCCAGCCCGGGTTCGACCGTGAGCACGATCGGGCCGTCGGGCATGCCATCGACCTCGGCGACCCCCACGGTCGGCACGTGGACGCGACCATCGGAGACGTAAGCGGCGGCCCGGCCCGCGACACCGGCCCGCAGCGCACCTGCCACGGCGAGCCCACCGAACTGCCGGACATGCTCCTCGGTCAGCGGATCGACCCGGAGGGCACGGGTCAGCCACGCCCCTACCAGCGGATCGCCGAAGAGATCGGCGTAGACGTCCGGATCGGCCGCCTGCACTCGTTCGAGCAGGGCGATCGCGTCGTCGAGGTCCGACTGCGGGAACTGGCGATTCACCAGGTCGCGCAGGAGGAGCAGGCTGATGCTGACCCGGCTGCCGAACAACTCGCCGATCGTCGAGCCACCGCCCAGCCCGGAGGAGAGGTCCTCGAGCTGCTCGGCCGTGAGCTCGTAATACCTCATCGCGTGGGGCCCGGGGACGAGAACCGCCGCAGATCGGCCAGGAGACGTCCGCTGACGTGGCGGATCAGCTTCGTCATATCGGCACAGTAGACGGACGGATTTCGGAAACCGCTCCCGGCGCGATAACGGTGGGCATAGTGGCCCGCGCCGCAGATGCGGTGCAGCGGGCAGGCCTGGCACGAGTCGCACAGGGCCTTCTCGGCGATCTGCCGGGCCACGATGCCGGGATGGTCCAGCGCGGCGTCCAACGGGTCGGTGAGCACGTTGAGCCCCGTGGCGCAGGCACCCTCATAGGTGGACTTGAGCGAGTCGACCTGTTCGAGGGCGCCGTCGGTCTCGACCACGACGACGGCGACCGGACTGAGTCCCACCTGCTCGGAACGTCCGGGACCGCCCAGCGCCAGGGCCAGCACGTCCTCGAAGAGGCGGATCGCCACCTCCTGCGAGGGAGCGTCGTACCAGCGGTCGAAGACGGTGATCAACCAGTCGCCGTGCGGGGTCGCGGCGGCCTCCGAGCGATGCTCGGGCGGGCTGGACCAGTTGGCGTGCGGCAGCAGCAGGTCGAGCGTCGGCGGTCGGTAGGAGAGCAAGGACTCGTACGTGGTCAGAGGGTCGGTGGTCGGGTCGACGGTGCAGAGCAGACCGGCGAAGGACTCGCGATAGCGGTCGTCCGTGAGCAGCCGAAGGGCACTGTCGACGGCCGCGTGGCTCCCGCGCCCGTCCGGCCGGCGGCGGCGGCGGTCGTGGTCGGCCGCGGCTCCGTCGAGGCTCACCCCGATGCCGACCCGGTGCCGGCGCAGCAACTCCAGGGTCTCCAGGTTCAGCAGCACGCCGTTGGTCTGCATCTGCACGACCAACTCGGCGACACCGTCGAACGCTTCCCGGAAGGCGCCGATCAGGCGGTCGAGCCGGTCGGCGCCGGCCAGCAACGGCTCACCGCCGTGCAGCACCAGGCGCATCGAGTCGAGCCCGTGGGTGCGCGCGTGGTCGGCCATCCGCTCGGCGGTGGCCTGCCAGATCCGGTCCTCGATCACCATCGGTCGCGTGCGCCACGACTGGTCGGCCATCTCGTACACGTAGCAGTAGTCGCAGGCGAGATTACAGCGCTGGTGCACTTTGAGCACGACGTCCCGGAACGGGGTCGGCCGCCAGCCGGACGCGCGGAGCGCCGCGACGTCGAGTGTCCGGTCGGGCCAATCCGGCACCGGCCCGGGGACCGGCAGCCCAATGGCCGGCAGCACAATGGAACGTGCGGTGGGCATGGAACCCCTTCCGGCCGGCATGTCCTTTCGATCCTAGAAAGGCGGCGGTTCGATGTCACATACGCCGCGTTCGGCCCGGGACACGGCGAGCACCTGCGGATGGTCGGGCCCGAGGGTCGTACGCAGGCCGTTGAGCCCTTTGTCGAAGAGACCCTGACCGGCGGCGGGATCCCATGAGCGGGTGAGCAGCCCGAGGTTGACCGCGCAGATCAGCATGTCCGGGTGCTGGTCGCGCTGGGCGAGGCGGGCGCTCTCCAGCGTGGCCCGAAGCAGCCGGGCCGCGCCTTCGTCGTCGTGCTGGGCGCTGAGATCGC
>Ga0247781_1000038_pt1 | contig 35472 bp, 25 predicted proteins | sample UWRJL184509B5_FD_179922 | JGI IMG/M metagenome (GOLD analysis project Ga0247781, IMG submission 179922) | Plant litter microbial communities from Arlington Agricultural Research Station in Wisconsin, United States - UWRJ-L184-509B-5 | ecosystem: Environmental > Terrestrial > Plant litter >...
AGTGCGCTTCTCCGGCATGCTGGTGATCTCCCCTCAGACCCGTCCGGGGAGTGTATCCCCTGGTCAACGGCCTGTCTCACATCAGCGTGACAGGGAGGGGTGTCTCCGGAACGTGCGGAGTAGCCGAGTTCGAGTCGGGTGATCGCGGAGAGCCGGACCAGTCCGCGGCTGATGCGTGTGCTCCATGCGTCGCGGTTTGCCGCTTGGCCGAGTTGCAGGCGCGCGTACGCGGACTTGTCGATCAGCCAGGTGGTCACCGCCACGCGGCGTCCATCACCGTAGGGTCGGTCAGGTCGGCGAAGACTTCCGCGGATCGTTGCCAATCCTCGGCGCTGACCGCCCGCTCGGTGGTGGGGGTGGTGCCTTCCTCGAACTTGCGGCGCAGGTACTCGTTGCGTGACAGGCCGAGGTTGGCGGCCGCGGCATCGATGCGGTCGACGGCTTCCTGGCTGAGATCGCGAATGAGGATGTTGGCCATGAGAACACCTCCTAGGCATGTGTGATATCACGATATCACTCCTGCCCTGCGGCAGGCCCCCCACAGGTCGGTGCCGCCCGGCTGCTCGCTATCGTCGTGCGGGTGTCCCCTGTGTCTCGTGGTCGTGGCAAGAAGAACCGTTCGTCCAAGGGTCCCCGGGGCGGGCGAGCGCCGTCCCGGGTCTCGCCGTCCGCGGGCCACGAGCAGGGGTTGTGGTCGCTGCCGGGGGGCGGCTTCGACGAGGACAGCAACTCGGCGCGATCGCATCCGCTGCGGAGCGCTCGGGATGCGCTCGCGGATCTCGCGGCGATGCTGCCGGGTTCCGGGCAGATGATGGCCGCGAGCAGGGCGTGGTGGCCGCGAAGCCATGCTGAGGTCCTTGACGCCGCCGCCGCTCTACTAACCTGTACCAGCCCCGTCGCGCTGGAAGACGCGGTGTGCGACCTGCTGGGCCGGCACTGGCAGCACCTGTACCAGGCGCACGACACCGGGTTGGTGACCGACGAGTGGTTGGTGGGCCTGCTTGACGTTGCGGGTCCTCGCACCGGCGAGCCCGCGGTCCGCCGGCTGCTCTTCGGCATCGCTGTGATCGCCACCCCCGGTCTGGCCGGCCTCGCCGTGGATCTTCTGCGCGACGCCTCGGCCGGCTCCGGTGCGGGAGAGCCGGCGTGGCTGGCCGTCGCGCCGGTCGTCAGCGCCTCGCCCGAGGTGCTGCTGTTGCGCGACGTCTACGGTTTGCGGTTCGGCGTCTTGGCGCAGGTGACCGGGCCCGGCGGGCAACCGCGTCCCTACCTGTACGACATTGATCTGTGCCACGGCTCCTACCAGGTCCTGGACAGCGGCTACCACCCTGACGCCGCGACGGCAGTCGCCGCCTGGCGTGACCTCGTCGGCGCAAGCGGCGCGCGAGCGGAACTCCACCCTGCCCCCGACGAGCTGCTTGCCCACGTCCTGCCCGGGGGCGGCGTTATCGACGGTCTGTTCGGCAAGCCCCTTACCGCCCGTCAGTTCACTGAGGTGTACCGCGGCGACCGGGTCGTATCCGCCGTAGCCGATGCGCTTGAGGCTGCCGGCCGACCCATCGCCTGGCCTGCCGCGGACCCGCGGCAGGCCGCCGACCTTGCCTCGGCCCTGACCGAACGCTTCAGGGCGTGGGCCGCCGACCATGATGTGGTCCTGCCGCCATCGGAGGAGCCGGACGGCGACGTCGTCAGTTGGCTCCTGCACGACTGGGTCAGTCCGGGCATGACCGAGGAACTGGCCCTGGCCTGTTCCCCGCATCGGATCGCCGCATTCACCGCCTACCTCAACGACGACTGGCAACCCGAGCAGCGGGCCCGGGCGCTGCAGGTGCTGCACGCATGGGCCCGGTTCTGCCTGCAGCACCGGCCGATCGATCGGCAGGCCGCCGAGGAGGTTCTCACCTGGGCCGAGCGTGCCGCCCGGGAGCCGGACGCCGTCGGTGCCGACCTCGGCAACTTCCTCAACCGCCCCATCGACGAGACCACCGTCACCGGGCCACCCCCGGTCGTCCATCGCCACTGACCTGGCTCTTTCGTATTCTGGCTCTTCCGCCCACGGCCGCGACCTCGCCGTTGCCCGAGGCGGCAACGTGGCGCCCGAGTGATGGTCAACGCCACGGTCGGGTGGCGTGGGCCTTTTGTCATGAGGAGAGCGCCTCCAGCGCCAAGTCGACGTCGGCTTCGGTGGTGTAGACGTGGAACGCGACCCGGACGCTTCCGCTGCGCACGGAGGCTCGCACCCCGGCCTGGTCCAGCTTCTCTTTCGCGCCGGGCGTGTCGACGGTGACGATCGCGCTGTTCGACGGCGTCCGGCCGAGCCCGGCCAGGAACCGGTTGGCGAGGGCGATATCGTGTTCGTGAATCGCGTCGAGCCCGATCTGCCCGATGACCTCCAGGGCCGGAGCGGCGCCCACCCAGGAGAACCAGGCGTCGGAGATGTCGAATCGGCGCGCGTTGTCCGCGAGGCGCAGCGGCGGGCCGTAGTACGACTCGTCGACGACCTTGCCGGCCGCCCAGCCCGCCATCGTGGGGCGCATCGTCTCGCGCAGGCCGGGTGATAGATACCCGAACGCCGAGCCGCGAGGCGCCATCAACCACTTATACGCGCCGACCACGACCACGTCGGCGAGGCTCGCGTCGAACGGCAGCCAGCCGCAGGCCTGGGTCGCGTCGACCACCACCAGTGCGCCGACGGCGCGGGCTGCGGCAACCAGCCGCTCGTACTCGGCCACCTCGCCGGTCGCCGACTGCACGAGGGAGAACGCAACGAGATCACACCCGGCCGAGACGCGGTCCACCAGCCGGTCGGTCGGGACCGTGGCGACGCGGAGCCGATCCTCGTGGACGAGCCAGGGGAACAGGTTTGACGTGAACTCGATGTCCGGCGCGACGACGAGCGCGTTGTCCGGCACCGCGGCCGCGACCGGGCCGAGGATCTGCGACACGGCGGCTCCGGTTGCCACGTCGTCCACGGGCACGTTCACCAGGCGCGCGAACATCTCCCGCGCATCGGTCTTGCGCGCCTCCCACGCCTCCCGGTGCGAGGTGCCGGCCCGCCAGCCGGCGAGCGCCTCCTGAAGTTGGTCCCACGCCGGGCGCGGGGGTAGCCCGTAGGTTGCGGTGTTCAGCCAGCCGGGCTCGGGGCTCCACAGGTCCTGTGCATTGGCGATGTCCACAACTCGACTGTGCCGCAAGTTCGATTCCCGCGAAGCGGCCAATCCGAGTGGAGTGGTCGTCGGGCCTCGAGCGAGGCTGGTGCCATCCACCCGCTCCCGCGCGATCAATTGCGAGAGCACCGGCAATCGCCGGCAACCCTGCGCCAGGCAGCGCAGGTCGTACGGCACGACGGGGGCGAGGCAGCGTTTGGCTGGTTGAAGCGAAACAGGTTGCACCAGCTCGGGGTCGCCAGGCAACAGTCCCTGGGCGGCTCAGCCGGTAGCGTCCCTGCGGCCCGGCCACGACCTGCCGGACGCCTAGCATGGACACGATGACAACTCTAGGAACACGACCCGACGGCTTCCCCACCGACCAGGCCAGGACGGAGGAGGCACTGCGGCTGCTGTCCGGCGTGCCGGTAGCACTCGACGTCGCCGCCGAACGGCTCAGCCGTGGCAGCGGTGTCTACGCCTGGTGGGCTGCCCCTTCGGTCTTTCCCGCCCTGCCCGGGCCGCCCAACAGCAACGTCCCGTCGTTACGGCTGCTGTATCTCGGCCGGGCCACCAGCCTGCGGGGTCGGATCCTGCGCAACCATCTGAGGCGTTCGGGCAGCTCGACTCTTCGCCGCACCCTGGCGGGGCTGCTCGTGGCCGAGGGCTACCGGACGGCGTGGACCGATCGTGTCGTCCTGGTCTCCGCGGACGAGAAGCGGCTGACCGCGTGGATGCACGCGCACCTGCGTTTGACCTGGGCCGAGGACCCGGAGCCGGCAACCGTCGAGGCCGAACTTGTCCGGCGCCTGCATCCGCCGCTCAACGTGCACGGCATCGACCCCGAGCACCTGCAGCCGGCCGTGGTCGCGGCCAAGAACGCGTACAACACCTCAAGCGGCCCGGTCCAGCCTTCACCGCAGCCGTAAACGACTGCCCGTGCGCGAGACGCCTGTTTCTGGTGCCGCCGACGACCTCCGGCCGTACTGGGACCAGATCGGGACGACGATCGTCGGGCGCGACTTCGGGTCGGTCCACGCGCGGCACCGGTCGGCGGATCCCGACGTCGTGATTCCGGGTAACCGGGTGCTTCACCTGCGCTATCGGGTGCGCCGTTGACCGATGCGAGCGGGTAAACAAAGGCGCCGTTGACCGATGCGAGCGGGTAAACGAAGAAGTCCACTGCGAACAGTGACACGCGGGCGGCACCTCGTGGGGCGTACCCGCTCGGTTGGGGCTGTTGATGTTCGATGCCTGCGCGGAACGGCCGGTTTACCGGGGGCTCGCCCTGCTCACGGGCTAATCTTTGCAGAACCTCGCGCGGAACGCCGAGACTGGCGCAGCGTCAGGGCCGCGATTATCTCGCTCCTGGATCCTGATCACGGCCCGCGCCTCAGGGGTTCACACGATCGGGGCAACTCTGGGCCACGGCCCTCTGGTGACGGTCGCGGACAGCAGGTACGGCATATCGTCGTCCTGCGCGACCAACGGCTTGAATCCTCGCCACCTATGGGGATCAACGGAGACGATCAACGGCGTAGCCGAGAGGTGGATCATCTTGTTGCGACGGCTGCTGGGACATACCGGGACCGCGCTGGCCCTCGTCGGCGCGCTGACCCCCTCAAGCGTGTCCGAGAATCTGCGGTTCCCCGAGTTCGGCGAACGGGCGGCCAGCGACTCGCCGGCCGATCCGTTGCCGTGGCAGGGCGCGGAGATCGTGGCCAACCCGGACGCGAAAGCGGACACCAGCGGATGGCACGCGGCCTCCGCCGCCGGCCGCATCACGCTGGGCCGAGCCGCCGGTGTGCCCGGTCCGACCGCTGCGCCGGCGACGACGGTGACGCTCGTGCGGGCCGGCGGGGAGGGGAAGTGGGCCTTCGCCACTGCGGCACTGCGGTCACCGGAGCAGGCTTTCCGCGTCGGAGGCGTCTACCGGATGCAGGCCTGGGTTCGTGACCTCGGTGCGACCGGCCGGTCGGTCGGGCTGCTGCTCGCGGACGCGAACTTCCAGCACCGGCCGACCATGACGGCCACGTACGCGGCGCTGACGGATTCTCGCTGGCGGCTTCTCTCCCAGACGTTCCTGGCCACCGGCTCCGGCGCCGCCGGCACCCGGCTCTACTTCGGGTTGCCGGCCACCGGGGCACTCTCCGTGCAGATCACCGGGGCCAGCGTGCGCGAGTTGGGTGCACCCGCACCGGCCCGCGGCCCGTCGGCACCGACCAGGGTGGTCGGCTTCGACGGGCCGGTCGGCACGCCGCCGAACCCGGCCGAGTGGGGCCACGAGACCGGCGGGCACGGCTGGGGCAACGAGGAGGTGCAGACCTACACCGCCGCCCCGGGCAACGCCCAGCTGGACGGGCAGGGGCGGCTCAATATCACGGCACGGCGGGAGACCGCGACCGGCACGGACCGGATCAAGCGCGATTTCACGAGTGCGCGGATCAGCACCCGTGGCAAGGTGGCGGTCCCGGCCGGCTCGTACGTCGAGGCTTCCATCGTCGCGCCGACCGGAAAGGGGCTGTGGCCGGCGTTCTGGCTGATGGGCACCAGCTTCGACAAGGTCGGCTGGCCTGCCTGCGGCGAGTTGGACGTCCTTGAGGGCTGGGGCGCCGAGCCCACCGTGGCGCGTGCGGCCATCCACCTGCCCAGCCTGGTGAACGCCGCCATCGACAAGCCGTACGGCTGGGGCGACGCGGGCGGCAGCACCGACATCGGACAGCGTCTGGACGCTGCCGCGCACCGTTACGGGGTCTACTTCGACGGCAAGCTCGTCCGGTTCTACATCGACCGGAAACCGACCATGACGGTGTGGTCCTCCGACGCGCTCCTCTCCGGGCGGGCGTGGCCGTTCGCCGGGCCTCAGTATCTGATTCTCAACGTCGCCGTGGCGAGCTCGGTCGCCCCCGACCAGGTGCAGTTCCCCAAGACCATGAGCGTCGGGCCGATCTCGATCTGGTCCGGCGGGGTGCCGTTCTGAGCCTCATCCGCCCGGTGTGACCGGTGGCACGTGATCGACGCGCAGGCGCGCGTCGATCAGGTCGACGACGGCGCTGTCGGCCGATCGGAACTTTCGGGCGAACAGCTTGCGGTCCGGCCCGACGGGGGCGGACCGCAAAGCCTCGAGACGGTCGTAGTAGGACTCGTCGAGCCACCGCGGGTGCCCGGTGTCGTTGTCTTCCCAATCGATGTACCAGGCGCTCGTCCGGCAGGGCGTCAGCGCGTCGGAGCCGAACAGGGCCGGGGTGGCCAGCATGGACGCCGCGAACGTCTCGTCCGGCACCAGCGTGGAGCGCCAGAAGCCCATCAGGTCGGGCCGGGAGTCCGCGGCGGCGAGCAACCCGCGCGCGTGCTCCCGCGAGTAGATCTTCCACTGCGACGCTCCGCGCAGGGCCAGCCCGCCGGGCAGTTGTCTCGGGATCGGCCAGCGCAGCGGGTGGCCGCGCCAGAAGACGATCTGGCCGCCGCGCACGAGGTACCGGTACCGCAGCCGCCACAGACCGCCGTCGCGGTGCCGGGGCGTGTTCCACTCCGGGGCGGGCAGCGGCTGGTTCTGAATCCACGATCGGCCGACCCGGTCGCGCAGCGCGGTCAGCAGGTTTTGGGTGTTCGTCAGCGGATAATCCGCGCCGGACAGTACCGCGATGTGCTCCGCGTTCGTCCACGTCAGTGCGGCCCGCAGCGCGTCAAGCTCGGCCTGCACCAGCGACCAACTGGCCAGCGAAGTACGCCGCCGCTCGATGAACCGCACCTGCCCGGTCGCCGCGCCCCGCAATTGCCGGTAGACCGGCGCCGCGGTCCGGGCATCGCAGTGCACCACCAGCGGGATACCCGCGAGCGCGCGGGTGAGCCGGCCGAAGTGGGCCGGGTCGGCGTGTACCAGCACGACAGCGGCCAGCGCGGTCAACGCGACCCCCGATCGTCGGCGCCGGTGAGTCGTGCGAGCAGGCGCCCGGAGCGGCCCGGGTTGCTGATCTCCGTCAGTTGGTGCAGGAACCACCCGATCGTCGCCAAGGTCAGCACACCGCGAGCGGCCAACACGAGTCCGGTCTGCGGCACGACCGCGAACAGCACCGTGACCGCCGTGGCGGCGGCCAGCCCGGCCCGCAGGCCTGGCAGCGGGCTGGTGACCTGGGAGCTCCGGGCGGCCGTGGCCAGTACCGCGTGCAGCAGCAGGTAGGCGCCCAGGGTGGCCAAGGCGGAGCCGGCCAGCCCCCACACGGGCACCAGCAGGAGGTTGCCGGCGATGTTGGCGGCCGCGGCGGCGATGTTGGCGGCGGCGATGGCGCGGGTGTGCCCGGCGGCCATCAGCGCCCGGGTGACGGCGAGCTGCGCGGCGAACGGCACGGTCGTGGCCAGCACCAGGCAGGCGACCAGCTGCAACGTTTCCGGCCGGTAGGAGGGCGGAGCCCAGAGCCGGAGCACCAGCGGTGTCGCGGCGGCGAAACCGACCATGACCGGGATCAGCAGCCGGTACAGCGCATCGCGGCTGGCGGCCAGCACGACTCGGCGTTCGCCCACGTCCGAGAGCCGGAAGAACCGGGGCATCCAGGCGGCGCTGAGCACCGACAGCAGCAGCATCGGCATCGCGGCGACGTTGTAGGCCACCTGGTAGCGGGCCACGGCGTCGCTGCCGAGCGACGCCTCGACGATGAACCGGTCGGAGGTCGACAGCACGAACGTGCTCAGGATCGAGGGGACCAGCGGCAACGCGAACCGCAACGCGTCGGCCACCAGCGGCCGGTCCCGGCCCCCGATGGGCAGTGGCCGCACCAGGAACAGCCCGAGCAGCAACGCCACCGTCTGCGCGGCGACCTGTCCGGCGAGGAAGTCCGCGGCACCGCCGTTTCGGAGCTGGACCAGGCCGAGACTGACCACCTCCGCGACGATCGACTGCAGCAGACTGACCACGGCGAACGCGGCCAGCCGGTCCTGACTGCGCAGCAACGCCAGGGTGGCCGCCGTCGCCGCGGACAGGCCGGCCCAGACGACGGCCAGCCGCAGGACATCGTGTTGCCCGGCCATCGTCAGCGGGCCGCTCCACCAGGACAGACTGATCCAGGCCAGAGCGGAGACGCCGGCCGCGGCGGCCAACACCACGGTGACCAGCCGGCGTGCCGCGGCCGGGCCACCCATCCCGGCGTACGCGCGTTGCACTGCCGGTTGCAGACCGAGCCCGGCGACGATGAACAGCACCTGCATGACGGCGTTGGCGGTGGTCACCGCACCGAACTCGGCCAGGCCGAGCGCGCGGGTGATCAGCGGGGTGCACAGGGCCGCGCCGAGCAATTGCACGGCCCAGAGCATCATGTACGCCGCGTCACGACCGAACATCTGCGCCACCGTGGTGCTCGAGGTCGTATGCGACGCGCTCACCGGCGGCCCACCTTCCTGGCCGGTGCGGTCTTGCGGGCGGGTGGCACGTATTGGAACAGAACCGTGCCGTGCGATGTGTAGATCGACTTCCACGACGGGGACCGCAGGAACGCGTCACGCAGCCCGGTGAATTGCTGCGGAGTGTGGATGCCGTACTGCCAGCCGTAGTAGCGCGAGACCGGCGACCACATCGCGTACAGGTGCCGCTTGTCGGTCCGGGCACCGTAGAGGTAGACGTAGCGGCGAGTGAGTTGGTCCGCGATCACCGCCGGGGGGCGGCCGACGAGCATGAACCCGGTCGCGTCGATGCGGTCGCGTTTGACCGACTCGTGCAGCCGCGCCTGAGTGGGCGGCGAACTCGGCAAGTCACCCGGACCGAGAACCAGCAGGTAGCTGGGTCGGGGGGATTCGGGGTTAGCCGCCTGGAACAGCCGAAAAGCCTCGCGGTCCTGCGGACGCAGCACGTTGGTGGCGTCCAGCCCGTAGGCGGCCGTGGAGAACGTCACGGCCAGCGCGACGATCAGGGCCAGCAGCGGCAGGTGCACCTTCGAGGCCAGGGCGGGACGGAACGCCTGTCCGGCCAGGATCGCGAGCCAGGGCAGCGCGAACAGGATGGCCCGGAAGATGCCCTCGTTGCCGTACGGGTTGACCGCCACGATCGACAGGCCGACCGCCGGGCACAGCGCGATCGCCCACGTGCTGACGTGGCGACGGCGGCGGACGACCACGACCAGCGCGACCAGTCCGACCAGCAGCACGCCGGCCAACAGGGCGACGACGGTCTCCCGCACGATCGGCAGCCGGGCCAGGCCGGGCGTCACGATCGTCACGGGGGGCCGGAAGTTCTTGGTGTTGCCGGCGTCGCCCAACGACAGGAATTGGCTGAGGTCGGCCCAGTGCAGCACCGCCCAGATGGCAGCCGGGCCGAGCACCGCCACCGGCGCGTACCAGGGCCGGACGTATCGGAACGCGACCAAGATGATCAGGCAGCCGCCGACGATGTACGGACTGAGCTGGTGCGAGACGGTCATCGTCCAGCCGGCGGCGGTCAGCGCGGCCAGTTTGGGCCAGAGCCGCAGCCGGGACAGGGCAATCCCGAACGCGGCCACCCCGACGACGAAGCCCAGTGACTGCGGCGAGAAGTAGTCGGCGCCGATCGGGTCGGCCAGGACGCCCAGAGCGACGGCGAACCACACCTGTGACCGATCGGTGATGATCTGGCCGGCGAGGTAGCGCATCGCGATCAGACGCAGCAACCCGATCAGCACCGGCCAGACGGTGGCCAGGTGGAGCCCGTCGTGGACGCCGGTCACATCGGACAGCCAGGCCATCGCGGAGAAGTAGCCGGGCCAGGAGTTGTAGATGGCCACGGTGGAGTGCATGTGGTGCAGGACCTGAATCTGTTCGACGAACTCGAGGTGCTTGGACGCCGACTGCGAGCGCGGCCCGTCGTACACCAAGGCCGGGGTGCCGGTGAAGATCAGCAGCAGGATGACGACCGTGATCGCGGTGGACAGTTCGGTGGTGTGCCGAACCGTGGCCAGCGCCACGATGACCAGCGCCAGACCGACGTACCAGAGGGGGCCGATCTCGACGAGAAAGCCCCAGAAGCCCGGCTGGATGTGCCGGTGCGTCAACGCCGCTACGGCGCACGCGATCCCGCCGACGCCGGCCAGAAGCAGGGCTGGCGGGAACCGGACTGTCCAGTGCGGTCGTGTGGCCGCGTCGTCGCTCGTGGCGTCAGGCCCCGGACCAGCCTGATCACGGCTGACCTGCCGCTGCGACCGCTGCTCGCGGATCGCGATGACGAGTCCGGCGATGTGCAGCCCGCCGGTGATCGTCATGAGGACGGAGGCGGCCAGGGCGGGACGCCACTGTCCGGTCTGCAGCATCGTGGTGGAGATCAGGACCAGCGCCGACAGGGACACGACTGCGCCGAGGAAGAGCCTCGAGTACCAGCGCAGGTATCGGCTGAGCGCGCCCGGCGCGGCGCCGAGGCCGAACAGCAAGTAGACGCCGAAGCCGACGATGCGCAGGCCGTCGAGACCGGCGGTCAGCCCGAGCAGGCCGGTGACGAGCGCGAGCAGGCTGAGCCCCGAGATGATCAGCCGGGTGCGGACGGTGTTCCGGGAGTCGCCGTAGACCGCCGGAGCGCTGGGCCGGGTGCGGTCGAGGTCGCGGGGGGCCAGTTGGCGCAGGGGGCGCCGGGTCAGCGGCCGAACGGTTTCCCGGACAGCGGCGGTGCCCCGGATCGGCTCCACCCCGGAGCCGTCGGCGACCGCCGGGGTGCTCGGGGTGGAGCCGATCGTCACGACGGGCTCCGTCTCGTGGAAGGCGCCCGCCCGGCGGCGCGGCGAGCGCGTGAATACAGCCACGGCCCGGCCAGATATCCGGCGAACTCGCGGGCCAACGCCCCGGCCGGCGGCGTGACGGTGCCGGGCAGGCGGTTCCGGGTCGCGGAGCGGATCCGGGCGATGCGCACGATCCCCGCGGGGATGCGGCGCAGCACCAGTGCGCGGGTCGAGCGGTGCAGGAGCAGTTTGGTCAGGTACGCGGCCAGGCCGGTGCCGTAGCCGTAGACCTGGCGCAGCAGAGCCGCGTCGTCGGCGCGGTGATGGTGCCAGACCACCGCGGCCGGCTGGTAGGCGATGGCGTCGCCGGCGAGCAGCACCCGCACGAAGACGTCCAGGTCCTCGCCGCCGCGGGTGGCCGCGCCGGCCCCGAGGGCCTCGTCGAACCCGCCCAGCTTGGTCAGCCGGGCCCGGCGGAACGCGAAGCTGGCGCCGGTGCCGAAGATGCCGGCCGAGAACGGGTACAGCGGGCCGCGTCGCGAAGCGGCCGACAGGTCGAACAGCTCCGGCGCGCAGCGGCTGGACCAGGACGCCGTACGGGCATCGAAGTAGGCCTCGGCGCTGTTGCGGATGGCCGCGGTGCAGACCAGCCCGGTGACGCAGGTGACGTCGGCGCGAGTGCGGAAACCGCGCAGCAGGCCCTCGATCCAGCGCGCGTCGACGGCGACGTCGTCGTCGGTGTAGGCCACGATGTCGCCTCGCGCGGCGGCCAGGCCGGCGTTGCGGGCCCGGGACAGTCCGGCGATCGGTTCCCGGACGTAGCGGAACCGCCCGTCGTTCGCCGCCCAGGCGCGGATCACCTGCTCGGTGGCGTCGTCGGCGGGCGCGTTGTCCACGATGACGAACTCGACGTGCGGGTACCGGATCATGGTCAACCGCTCGAGGCAGGGGGCGAGCGCGGCTGCCCGGTCCCGGGTGCAGACCACGACGGTGACGAACTCGTCGCCCTGAATCGTGTTGCGGCATTCCGCGGTCGCGGCGGGCGGGCGCCATCCGGTCCGGGCCGCGCCGACCGGCACTTCGACGCCGTCGGCGCGCAGGTGGTCGGTGATCAGATCGCCGAATTCCGGCCAGCTGGCGGACACGATCGCCGGCCCGGGCTCATGGCTGGTGAAGGGCAGGGTCAGGTAGCCCAAGGGCTCGCCGTGCAGGCGGACCAGAACCCGCATGACGGCCGCGTCGGCCGGATCGGCCACCGCGTTCAGCGTCCCGGCCCGGGACAATTCGAACTCGCAGCACCAGATGCCGGTCCCGCCGGGGGAGCGGGTGGGTCGCGACTCGGTGACACTGGGGTGGTTCATCGAGAGGTTGCTCCTTCGGGCACAAGGTCCGGGGTCTGCTCAGGGGCCGAGCACAGAAACCGCCATCGGCCCACCAATCCCGCTGCCTCCGCGCGCAGGCTGTGGCGGGCGGTGACCCGCGCGGGCCCGGCGATCCGGCGAAGCAGTGCGGCGGGGCTGGTGGTGCGCTGCACCTCGATGCGCGCGAGCGCGTACCGGCTCTGCGGCACGGGCCACGCGTCCCGGGTGGTGAGCCCGAACGCCGCACGAAATCCGGCGCGGGCGGCAAGGGCGCGGACGGTGTGGTTGTGCTCGCCGTAGGGGTAGGCGAGCAGCCGGGGGCCGGGCAGCCCGAGGCCGGCGATGGCCCGCGCACACGTCTCGAGTTCGGCCCGCGCGGCGCGCACCGGCAGCCGGGTCAAGTGCTCGTGGCGGTGGGTGTGTGCGGCGATCTCCCAGCCAGCGGCGTGCAACTCGCGCAGGTGACCGGCGTCCAACAGCGGGAGCCGGGTCGCTCCGGTGCCGGCGTCCCACGCGTTGTGACCGCCGAGCTGGCTGGTGACGGCGCAGACGACCCCGGTGATGCCGTGTCGACGCAGAACCGGCAGGGCGTGCTCATAGAAGCTGGCGTACGCGTCGTCGAAGGTGAGCAGGACGCTGCCGGCGGCCAGGGGGCGGCCGTCGAGGTGCTCCAGCAGGTCGTCGGCGGTGAGGAACGTGTGCCCGGCGGCCAGCAGCGCGCTGATCTGCTCGGCGAACACGGCCGGCGGCACCGCGTAGCGGGCGAGCCGCGGGTCGTGCAGGTCGGCCACCTGGTGATAGGCCAGCACCCGTACGCCCGGATCGGTGTCGCGCCGGATGCCGCCGTCGGATCGCGCGCCGCGCCAGTAGGCGATGTCGCGCACCTTCGTGTAGGCCCACCCGGTGGGGAGATCGCAATGGCCGAGGTCGATCCGGCGGACCAGCCGCTCCGCGACCGGCTGGACAGTCGCCGCCGGCAGCCGGGCCAGCGTCCGCGCGGCCCGAGCGCTCAATCCGCGTCCGTGGTGAAGGCCGTCGATGATCCGACCGAGACCGGGGTGTTTACGTGACAGGGCCGCGTCGGCTCGGCCGGCTTGCTCCCACTGGCGCAGGTTCTGCGCGGCATCGACCACGTACCGCTGGAGGCTGACCGCGCCGGCGTTGAAGACGATCCGCGTCCGGTGCTGCAGCAGCCGGTAGACCAGGTCGGTGTCCTCCCCGCCGAAGGTGCCGCCCGCGGTCAGCGCGCCATCGAATCCGCCGGCCTGGGTGAAACAGTCCGCGCGCACCGACAGTTGGCCGGTGAGGAAGTCGGCGACCCCGGGCCGGCCGCCGGTCCTCGACAGCCGCCGGGTGCGTCCGGTGATCCAGCGTTGCACGCCGCGGGTCAGCAGAGTGTCCGGCGAGCGTGGGTCGAGTCCGATGACGCCGAGTACGACGTCCGCCCCCTGGGCGAAGCTCTCCTCGTGACGCACGAGCAGCCGCGGATGAGCCGTCATATCGTCGTCGAGGAACAGCAGCCGTTCGCCCCGCGCGGCTGCGGCGCCCCGGTTGCGCGCGGCCGCGGCGCCCGAGTTCCGCTGCTCGATGACCGTGACAGGCATCGGCAGTTCGAGTGCGCGGACCGCGTCGGCGGTCCCGTCGGTCGAGCCGTCGACGACCACGATCAACTCGCACGGCCAGGGCCGGTCGGCCGCGGTGATCGACCGCAGGCTGTCGACGACGACGTCACGGCGGTTGTAGGTGGGCACGATGATGCTGAAGAGGAACGGTCCGGTGGGTACGGGCAGCGCCACGGCCTTGACCGGGATCGGGGCGGGCCGGTTCACGCGTCCTGCCTCAGCAGAGCGTGGGCCAGCTCGCTCGCCTGCTGACCGTCCACGGCGAATCGCAGGTGCGGCAGGCGGTGCAGGTAGGCGTCGTACGCGGCGGAGATCTTGCCGTTGGCGTTGTCGAGGGCGATGACCGGGATGCCCAGCAAAGCGGCGAGCACCGCGGCGTGCAGCCGGTCGGTCACCACGATCCGGCCCCGCGCGAGGATGGCTGACGCGGCGCGGACGTTGAACGCGGCGAGTTCGTCGAACGACGCCTCCACAGTGGTCTGCAGTGGCAGGCGCAGCGGCACGACGTGGCGAGCCGCGGCGGACGGCAGCATGCGCAGCTGCCACGGAAGCCGGCCGATGCCGGAGAACCCCCAGTCCGTACGCATGGAGCTCGCCCCGGCAGGCAGCTCGACGCCGCCGTCGCGAGAACTCTCGGTGTCCTCGCGCATCAGCAGCACGACGTCGTACTCCGGTGCCACTGGCCGGTGGACGGGCCCGTAGCCGATGGCCAGGTCCGGGCAGTACTCGATCCGGGTGCCGGCGAACACGTCCCGAGCCCGGGTCAGGCTGCGCTGGTCACGCATGAGCACCAGCAGGTCCGGATGGCGGGCGAACACCTGTCGGGCGGTAGCGGCCCGAGCCGGGTCGTGGAAATCGATGCTCTGCGGCAGTTGCACGATGGTGCGGTCCGGGAAGTCGCGGATGACCTGTTCCCGGAACTGCTGGGTGTGCAGCCACCGGTCGCCGAGGTTCCCGCCGCCCTGCAAGAAGATCGGGCCGGACGGGTGCCGCCGGCGCAGCGCCGCGGCCGAGTACACGCGGGTGTCGGCCAAGTAGGCGACTTGGTAGCCGAGCTCCCGCAGGATGCGCCGCTGGCCGAGGTAGATCAGCGAGTCTCCGGCGTTGGTGTGGGCGGGGAAGTCGAGCAGGGCGACCGGTGACGGCGGTGGCAGCAGATACCGCAGGGTCGCGGCGGTCTCCTCGGCCAGGTCACGGACAGGCTCGTAGACAGCACCGGGGTTCGGCATAACTTCCTCAGCGAAGGGGTGGCAGGGGAGGGGACGTGCTACGGCGGCTATGCCGGACGGTGAGTCCCGGGTACCGGTACGTGCGACGTGCGCGGAGCACCGGCCAGGAAACCAGCGATGGTGCTGGCCAAGCCGAGAACGATGGCACCGGCCCGCATCAGCTCGGCCGGTCGCCGGATCCCGCCCGCGACACCGCGCAGTACGCCGATGGGCAGCACGACCCGTACGTACCGGCGTTCGGTGGACAATCCGCTGTTCGCACCCTGCAACTGGGTGACGAAGCGTTTGGAGCGGCCCTCGTGGTAACAGCGGCTGATGAAGTACCGCAGGGTTTGCCGGGCGGCCGGCACCCAGTGGTCGACGACGGCGGCGGGTTCGAAGACGATCCGGCTGTCCGGCAGCGTCGCCGCCGCCCGGATGCAGAACTCGGTCTCCTCGCAGCCGACCGGCGTGGTGCCCAGACGACCCACCCGGTCGGAGAACATCCCCGCGGAGTCGAACACCCCACGGCGGATCGCCATCGACGCGCCGATCGGATTACGGATCTCGGTCTTGGACTCCGGCAGGCCGCGGTAACTGCAGCCGACGACCCAGCCGAACTCCGGCGGGAACCAGCGGGGCGGGAGACCACCTTCCCAGCGGGGTTGCACCGCCGTGCCGACCACGCTCACCCGGCCGTTGCCGAACTCGGAGCGCAACGCCGCGAGCCAGCCGGCGCGGGCGGACGCGTCGTCGTCCAGGAAGGCGATCACGTCACCGGCCGCCGCCCGGACACCGGTGTTGCGGGCGCCGGACAGCCCGCGAGTGTCGCTGTTGGCGATGACCAGCACGTCGCGCAACTCGCGGTTGGCCCGGTCCAGCAGCGCGTCGTTGTGGTCCACCACAATGATCAGGTCGTCGCCGGGCGCCAACTGGGTGAGTACGGAGGTGCACGACCGCTCGAGGTCGGCCCATCGCCAGTCGGCATAGGTGCAGATCACCACGCTGACCGTGCACGACGTCGACTCGACCGGCGGAGCCGGCCGCGGCGTGATCCGGCGTACCGGTTCGCAGACGTCCTGGCTCATGACGCCTGCCCGATGCCGACGGAACTGACAGTCTCGACGGGCCGTTCCACCTGGCGGGTGACCGGCGCAGGCGTCCGAGACGGGCGAGCGTGCACGCCGCGCCGCTGTCGGGTGTCGTCGGACAGCGGCACCGGCCGGCGGCGTGCCCATTCCCGCGCGATGGTACGCAGCACACGCAGCCCGTCGGTGCCCGCGTGCAGTTTGCTCTCGCCGTGGACTCGGCAGTGCTCGAAACTGTCCACCTCGCGGATCACCAGGCCGCCGCGGGCAGCGCGGAGGTTGAGCAGCGTCTCGATCTCGAACCCGTCACCCCAGCGGAACTGCCCGTCGGCCCTCGCCGGGCTGCCCGGGTCCAGATCGAACACGGTGAGGCAGTCGGCCCAGAAGGCGTTGTAGCCGTAACACAGGTCGCTGTACCGGGTGCCGAACACGACGTTGACCAAGCCGTTGAGCACCGCGTTGCCCATCCGGCGCAGCCGGGTGATGTCGGCACTGCCGCCGGTCGAGCCGAAACGGGAGCCCTTCGCGTAGTCAGCGCCGTCGAGCAGGGCGTCGACGAACTGCGGAATCTCGCCGGGGTCGGTCGACCCGTCCGCGTCGATCATGACGATGATCTCGCCGGTGGCCGCCGCGAAGCCGCAGGACAGCGCGTTGCCCTTGCCTCGGCGCGTCTGCTCGACCACCTGGATCGCCGGCAGGACCTGCCGGGCTACCGCGACGGTGTCGTCCACGGAGCCGCCGTCGACCAGAATGACCTCGTGCACGGCAGGAATCCGCCGCAGCACCAAGGGTAGATTCGCCGCCTCGTTCAGCGCGGGAACGATCACACTGACCGTCGGCCGCGTCGAGCCCGCACCAGGCGCATTCTTTCCGGCGTGCCGCAATTTACAGCTCCAATAAACGGATGGAAATTAACGCAAGGCAGCCACGACCTCTCCTGGTCGTCTCCATTGCGCTGGGGATGCGGACCAGATTACGTCATTTGTCCACAAAGTCCATATCCCGAAAATGAACGAGGCACGCATTCCGCCGGCCTGTCAAATGTTTATGACCGGCCTGTACGGTCGGTCTACCGCTGACGTGGGCGTGTCGGGCCCGCGAACGCCATTTGATACCGCACCAGATGCTTGACATCGCGCCGATCGGGCCACCGAGGTCTAGTTGTCGAACAACAAGTAGCCGAACGGATCAATCCTCTTGGGGGTGTGGCCGAAGACGACGGGCCGGCGACGGAGGACGGCGCTGGGCCGCGGCACTCGCGTACTCGATCACCTCAGCGGGCGACGGTGGCGATGGTCTGGTGGACCGCATCCAGGAGCTCGTCGCGGGTGAAGGGCTTGTTGAGGACGACGGCGTCGGACAGGACGGCGTGGAGGTGCCCTTTCGGCGGGACCGGTGCGCGGTGCGGAGGAGCCGTCAATGCTGGCGGAATTCGGCCAGGTGGGTGAGCAGATGGCTGGGATCCGTGTCGTCGCCGTAGCGGGGACCTTGAGCGGTCGTACACCCGGCCTCGACGGCCTGGCGGTGTTCGTCGTAGGTGCGGACCCCCTCGACCGCGGCGGACAGCCCCGGATTGTCCGCGCTGACGTTCGATACACCCAGCAGGGCGGGGCTGCTCACCTTGATGCCACTGAACGGCAGGTCGGCGATCGCGACCGGCGGGCCGCCGCTCGTGCACAGCAGGTGGAGCTTGACGCCCCAGGTGGCGACGACCTGCAGGGAGTGCCGGACCCCGGGTTCGGCCAACGGGCTCGTGTCGGCGACCTCCACCACCAGCCGGTCCGGCTCCAACCCGCTGAGGACCAGCGTGCGGGCGAGGTCGTCGGCGATGCGCGGATCGCGGAGGTATCCGGAGGTCAGCCGCAGGTGTACCCGCAACGGCCCGGTGGCCGTGATCGCCGGCCACGAGGCGACCTCCTGACACGCGGCCGCCAGCACCCATCGCCGTAGCGCGATGGTGGGTTCCGCCGGTGGCAACCACACCGGCGGCGAGTCGGCCGATTCCGCCGGATCCGGGTTATTGCGAAGAACGGCCTGGACGGCGGTGACCCGGCCGGTGGCGAGCTCGACGATGGGCTGATAGCGAACCTGGTAGTCGAAGTTGTGCGGGCCGACTTGCGGCTCGGACATGAGGTTCGACGGAGGCGGGTTGCTGTCGGTCATCCGGCGGTCGGCGAGGGCCGACGCGAGTATCCGGTGTTCGTCACACGCGGTCCGGTGGCGGTTGACGGCCTCGTGCAGGGTCCGGTCGAGCAGGTCCGGCGCGCACGGTTTGTCGAGGAACCGGAAGACCTGGCCGTCGTTGATGGCGCGGATGGCCGTACTCAGCTCGGTCTGTCCGGTGAGCAGTATCCGGGTGGTCTGCGGAGCGGTGACGCGGACCTGCGCGAGGAACGTGGCCCCGTCCATGCCGGGCATGCGCATGTCGCTGATCACAACCGCGAACGGGCCCGCACTCCGCAGCGCGGCGAGCCCTTCCGCACCGCCCGGAGCGGTGACCACCTCGTATTCGCGGTGCAACTGGCGGCGAAGGCCGGCCAGGATCCGCGGGTCGTCGTCGACCAGCAGCACCCGCGGACGTGGCGGTGCCGCCGCGGGTGCCGTCATGCCGTCTCGCCTTCCGGGCGGGCGGGGATGGAGATGGTGAAGGCGGAACCGTTGCCCGGACTGGATTCGACGTTGATGGTCCCGCCGTGTTTCTGCACGATGCTGGCGTACGCCATGCTCAGCCCTTGACCCGTACCTTTGCCGACTTCTTTGGTGGTGAAGAACGGATCGAAGATGCGCTGCTGGGTGGCGTGGTCCATGCCGGTGCCGTCGTCGCTGATCACGATCTCCACGGTGGCCGGGGTCCGCGCGGTGCGGACACCGATGTGCCCGAGCCGGCCGCCGCGCTGCGCCGCGCTGGTTTCGATGGCGTGTGCGGCGTTGACGATCAGATTGAGGATGACCTGCTTCAGCTCCCCCTCGTAGCAGGGCACCAGCCCGACGTCGGCGGCGAGGTCGAGAGTCAGCTCGGCCTGGTACTTCCATTCGTTGCGCGCGACCTGGACCGTGCTCTCCACCGCCCGGTTGATGTCCACGTCGCCGCGACCGTGCCCGGGGTGGGAGAAGTCCTTCATGGCCCGGACTATCTGCGCGACCCGGTCGAGTCCTTCCAGCGACTCGGTCAGGGCGGCGGGGACTTCCGCCAGCAGAAACTCGAGGTCGATGTCGGGGTCGACGCCGGTGATGGGCTCCCGGAGCTGGGTGACCGCGGTGAGCAACTGGGTAAACGACTGCTCGACGAACCGCGTGTTGTCGGAGACGAACTGGATCGGTGTGTTGATCTCGTGCGCGATGCCGGCCGCGAGCTGGCCGATCGCTTCCAGCCGGTTGTTCTGGTTGAGCTGGCGTTCGAGGGCGCTGATGTGGGTCACGTCGGCGCCGATGCCGATGACGCCGCCGATGTGGCCGTCGACGGCGGGCTGGGGCAGGACGCTCATCAGGATGGTCCGTGAGCTCTGGTCGGGTCCGGTCACGGTGGCATGGTGGTCGACAATCGGCTGGCCGGTCTTCAGGACCCGGGCTTCCAAGTGGGTCAGCAGAGGTGCGAGGTCACCGGCCCGCCCGGCCTCGTCCTCGGTCCGGCCGGTGAGGTCGCTGTCGGCGTCCAGGCCGCGCATCGACAGGAAGGCGGCGTTGTACCCCCCGTAGCGGCCTTGGGTGTCCTTCCAATAGATCAAGTGGGGGATCGAGGAGATGACTCCGGTCAGCACGGCCTTCTCGACCGACAGTTCGCCGGCCAGGGCCTCGGCGCGGTCCTTCGCCGCCTGCCGGGCCTGCTCGGCGTCGCGGCGGGTGGTCATGTCCCGTTCGACTGCCATCAGCCGGACGATGCCGTCGTCGTCGACTACGCGGTAGAGCACCACGCGCAGCCAACGGTGCCGCCCATGTTTGGTGCGGCTTTCGAACTCGGGCAACACCATGGAGTCACCGGCGGCCAGCGTGGAGATGTCGACCTCGGGCAGCTCGTCGACGTCGAGCAGATCGGCGCGCATCCGGCCCGCGGCCTCGGCCAGCGTGTAGCCGCTCATCCGGGTGAAGGCGTCGTTGACCCACTCGATCCGGCCGTCGGCGTCGGCGATCACCACCCCGTCCTCGATGTGCCGGGCCACCAGAGCCAGCCGGGACGCCTCGCGGGTGGCCTGGCGCAGTTCGTCCTGGGTCTGCACCGCGGTGGTCTCGTCGGTCAGGGTGAGCACCGCCCGCGCGGCTCCGTGCCCGCGCACCGGGTCCACCCGCATGCGCCACCAGCGCGGTCCCGCCGGGGTCTCGACCCGCTGGATGGCTGTTGACCGGCTCACCTGGCTCGCCAGCACCCCTCGCGCGGCACCCGCTGCCTCCCGGATCAGGTTGCCCAGTCCGTCGACCCGATTCTCGGCCAGCTCGAAGAAGCTGGTCGTTTTCTGTTCACCGCCGCCCGCGCGGTCCAGCATCGCGCCCCACACCTGGTTGGTGTCGATGATCTGGCCCGCGCTGTCGAGGATGCACAGTCCGGCGACGATCGAGTCGATGACGGCGCGCAGCAGCTGTTCGGCGTTCTGGATGCGCTCGGCGCGTTCGGCCAGGCGCCGTTGGAGGGTCAGGTTGCGCTGCCAGGTGGCCAGCGCGGCGCTGTCCGGATCCGCGGTGGTGCGTCGTTCGGCCGCGACGACCAGGGCCGCTATGGTGCGCCGCTGCTCCTCGACGGTCCGTCGCAGGCCGGTAGCTGTCTCGCCGGTGGTGAGCGTTCGGGTATCGATCATGAGTGCTCCTCGGCACGGTTCAGGCGAATGCCACAGCGACCAGGGTCTGGTTCATGTGCATTCCGTTGAACTGCTCGCCGTACGTGCTGAATCCGACTGCCCGGTGTTCGGCGAGGAAGGCGCCGACCTCGTCAGCCACGCCGTGCTCCTCGAACTCGAGGCGGCGCAGGATGCAGTCGAAGGTCAGCATGGCGCTGATCGAGCCGAGCTCCGTCTCGACGGCGACGAACCGATCGGCCAGCTTGTCCAGCATGCCGATCGGCCGGCCGAGGCGCAGCACGTCGCCGATGTCCACTCGGGCGAACATGTGCAGCGAGCCGTCGTCGGCGACGGTGGCGATGCTGCGGATCCAGCTCGAACCGCCGGCGTTGAGCAGCAGCGGGTGCTTCGAGAAGGTCGTCGGCCCGATCTCCGAGAGGTCGGCGCCGACCGCGTGGGCGTAGGCCGAGGCGGCCGGTTGCCCATTGAGCGATCGGATGATTCGCTGGTCCGCGTCGACGTCGGTCGCCACCAGGATGGTGTCGGTGGTCTCGTGGTGTTGCAGCCGCAGGAGCCGGAACGGCGCCTCGGCGCGGACCATCGTGACCGTTGCCGTGTTCGCCCGGAACGCGCCGTCGTGATAGACGGCGGTGTGCCCAAAGGTCAGATCGTCGCCGGCCGAACCGCCGATGATCGGCACATCGCCCAGCGCGGCCATCAGATTCGCGGCGAGCAGGTCCTCGTTACGGGTCAAGCCGTCGGTGAGCAGCACGGCGAACCCGTCGCTGTCGCCGAGCTCGGCGCGGAGCCCGGCCAAGGAGCCGCCGGCCTGCTCAACGGCGTCCGCGGTGTCGTCGAGCGGTCCGACGGCGATCGTCCGGATTTGCAGGCCCCCGCCGGTGAAGGCGGTGACGCAGATTCCCGAGCGGTCGTACCCGCCCGGACCGATGTTGCCGGAACTGGTGCAGCCGATGACCCGGTCGCCGAAGTGCTCCTGCAACGCCTTGCCGACCGCCTCGAGGTCGTAGCCGGACGAGACGAAGGCCGTGTACATGTCCGCCTGGGTTTCGAGTTGCTCGGCCGTCGCGGCCACTGCGGCGGATCCGTCCGACAAATGTGACACCGCGGAGGCCGCGGCGACGTGCCCGCTCCGGGGCCGTGTCAGCGTGAACATCTTGTTCTCCCGTCTGCCGTACCGGCTCCCTTCCCTTCGGCCCCCCACGCCCGGACATGAGCCGCATTCGCCGATATCGCCCAGGGAATCGGACATATGCTGCGTCCGTGGCGGAGCGCATCCTGATGGTCGACGACGAACCGAGAATTCTGGACGGATTGCGCCGTGCGCTCCACGGGCGGTACGCCATCGACGCCGAGTCGTCGGGGGCCGCCGGACTGACCCGGATCGCCGCGGCACCGGACCCGTACGCGGTGGTGGTGTCGGACATGATGATGCCCGGCATGAACGGCGCCGAGTTCCTCGCCCGCTGCCGGGCCGTCAGTCCCGATTCGGTGCAACTGATCCTCAGCGGTCAGGCCGAGCTGACCTCCACCATCGCGGCGGTGAACGACGGAAACTTGTTCCGCTTCCTCACCAAGCCCTGCGAGACCGAAGAACTGACGCGTGCTCTCGATGCCGCACTGCGGCAGCACCACCTGGTGATCGCCGAACGGGAACTCCTGCAGCGCACGCTCGACGGCACGGTCGAACTGCTCACTGACCTGATGAAGGCGACCAACCCCATGGCCGCCGCCCGCACCGAGAACCTGCGAATGCTCGTCGACGCGATCGCACCAGCCGGCGCGTGGGAACCGCGCATCGCCGCGATGCTGGGACAGGTGGGTCTCCTGGCCATCCCCGAGGAGGTGCTGCACCGCATCCGGAGCGGCGCGGAGTCGGACGACGAGACCCAAGCATTGTTCCGCAGCCACCCCCTGCTCGCGTACGAGCTGATCTGCCGCATCCCGCGCCTGGAACGGGTCGCGGAATGGGTAGCCGCCCAACCACTCTCCGCCGGTGACCAGCCCCCATCCGCGATGGCTGCCGATCAGGCGGCGTACGCCACCGCGGTCGCGTTCATCATCGGGGCCGAGGCCGGTCAGTCACCCACCGCGGTGGCCGCCGGCCTGACCCAATACCCGAGGGAACTCGTCGACGCGCTTCTGCATGCCTACACGGCGGCCAAGGTCCGGAAACCGCGGCAGGTCAGTGGCGCCGAGCTCATGGTCGGCATGATGGTCAACCAGGACGTCGTCACGACCAACGGCCTGATTCTGGTCCGCGCCGACGAGGTGCTGACCGAGTCGATGGCCATCAGGCTGCGCCACTTCGCCGACGGCGTGGGCCTCGTCGAACCGATCGCCGTACTCATCTGATCCGTCCTCGCCACTTTCGGGCGGAAACGGTCTGTCGGCACGACGCGGTTGACGACCGGGCAGGGAAATCCTCGGTGCGGGAAGTTCTGCCGCCGACCGGGCCGATCGGGCTCAGCCCGTCGTCGCGGCTGCCGATCGTGACAGCGTGCGGACCTTCGCGATTCGGGCGGCCGTGGTCAGGGTGTGGCCGGCGGCAGCGCTGGCCGTCCTGGTGGTACTCGTTTGCGCCGGCCTGTCGGTGGGAGCGGGGATCCTGGTTGCCCGAGACCAGCGGGACGCGGCCCAGCAACAACTCACCCGCCGGACCAGTTTGGCAGCCGAAGCGGTGTCCAGCGAAGCGGGCCGCTACATCGACACGTTACGCACCGTCGCGGCCTCGATCGGGTCGTTCACCAGTTTGACGGCGCAGAAGTTCGCCCAGGCGACCGAGCCCCTTGAAGCGATGCGTCTCGCGGGCGCCACCTCCATCGTCTTCCTGGTGCCGGCCACTGACTCGGAGCTCGCATCGACGCAGACGTTCTGGCGTTCCCGGGGCGTGCCGGACCTGACCCTCGTCCCAGCGGGTACCGGTCGGCCGCACATTTTTTCGGTGTTCAACGGGCAGTTGGGCGGGGTGACCACCTCTCGCCGTGGTCTGGATGTCACGCAGGCGCCGGCACCGACCCAGGCGTTGAACGACGCCCGGCGCACCGGAGAGGTCGCCATCTCGGCGCCCTACGAGTTGCTCATCGACCGGAATCTGCCCCCCGACCGGCGGCAGCGGTCGTTCTCGCTGACCGCCCCGGTTCGTGGGCCCCCGAATGCCGGCGGGTATCGCCCGTTTCTGGGCTGGGTTCTGATGGGGCTGCGTGGAGAGGATTTCGTCGGCGCCACCCTGAACCGGGAATCGCAGAATCTGCTTGACGTCACCTTGCACACGCGGAGCTCCGCCGGTGCCGACGTCACCGTGGCGACTCATCGCGCCGGCGTGTCCGGACAACGAGACCTGTCGACCAGCGTCGAGGTGAATGTGGCCGGCCGGCAATGGCAACTCCGTGTCCAAGCACCGAGCGATCGGCTCCCCGGCGGCACGACACATCTTCCCGGTCTGGTCGTCGGCGTCGGCGTCGTGCTCGGCCTGCTGCTGGCCGGACTGGTGTGGATCCTGGCCACCGGACACGCTCGTGCCCGCGTCCAGGTTGACCGGGCCACCCGAAGTCTGACCGCGGCGGAGGCGGACGCCCGACGCCAGGCAAGCCTGCTCACCGCGATCCTCGACAGCATCGGCGACGGCGTCGCGGTCGTCGACGCCGACGGGGCCTTTCTGCTCTTCAATCCGGCCGCGCGGGTCATCCTCGGCGTTGATGCGGACGTCCGCGAGCCGCAGCACTGGTCGACGCATTTCGGCATCTATCGACCGGATCGGCACGAGCGCTTCCCGGCCGCCGAACTGCCGCTGGCCCGGGCGATGGCCGGCGAATCCGTCGAGCAGGTCGATATGGTCATCCGTAACCCGGAAAAGCCGGACGGTGTGGCGGTCACCGTGTCCGCACGTCCGTTGCAGACGGACGGTGGTCACGCGGGCGCGGTTGCGGTTTTCCACGACATCACCGAGCGCAAAGCCGCCGAGACCGAATTGCGTACCGCTCGCGACCAGCTCGCCGACCACCGGACGTACCTGACTCAGATCCTCGACGCGATCGACATCGCCGTCCTCGCCTGCGACCCGACCGGCGTGATCGTGCAGGCCAACCGGGTCGCCCGGCAGACCCTGGTGTCCGGTGCCGGGCCGACCACCGTCGCTGAGGCGTTCACCAAGTCCGACATCCGGGGTGGCGGCGGCGCCGCGCTGGACATCGAGGAGATCCCTCTGGTGCGCGCCCTGGCCGGGGAGCAGATCAGCGGCGTACAGATGACGATCCTCATGCCCGGTGGAGCCCACCGGACCATGACCTTGGATGCGCGGCCGCTGCACGACGCCGGCGGTCACGTCATCGGCGCTGTCGCCTCGTCCTACGACGTGACCGCTCAGCGCGAGCGCGAAGCCGACCTGCGGGCGTTCGCCGGCGTCGCGGCCCACGACCTCAGCGCGCCCTTGGCGTCCATCGCCGGCTTCGTCGAGATCCTCACCGAGGACCTCGGCGACGGCGTCGACCCCGCATCGCTGGCAGCCACTCTGTCCCGCGTCGCCAATGCGGTGCAACGCATGCGTCGACTCATCGACGACCTGTTGTCCTACGCGACCGCCCGCGACCGGCGGCTGAACCGCGAACCGGTCGACCTGAACGCCCTCGTCGCCGAGGTCATCACCGAACGCACCGCCCACCTGCGCCGCACTCCCGGCACACCGCACGACCTGGTGCCCGACATCGTCGCCGCGCCGCTGCCCACCGTGGAAGCCGACAAGGCGATGACCCGTCAACTGCTGGACAACCTCATCGGCAACGCCATCAAGTACACGTCGAGCGGCGTACCGGCGCACATCGACGTCTCCGCTGTCCCCGACCATGACGGCTGGACCCGGGTGCAGATCGCCGACCGGGGCATCGGCATTCCCCTCGACGACCAACCGCACGTCTTCACGTCGTTCCACCGCGCCGCCGCTCACACCACCTATACCGGTACCGGGCTCGGCCTGGCGATTTGCCAGCGCGTGGTCAACCGGCACGGCGGAACCATCACCGCCGGCGACAACCCCGGCGGCGGCACCCGCATTCAATTCACCCTGCCCACGACGGCGCCCGTGGGCGCTTCGCCGGGGTCGGCCAGAACGGTTGAGCCGGTAAGGATGCCAGAACGGTTGAGCCGGTAAGGATGCCGGTGTAGCTCGTGATCAAGGAGAGTGCCGATCACTGCCGCGAGTGAGACCGTGGAGCTGGTCGGGCCGGCCGGTCGAGATCGAAGGGCCGGGATCGCTGAACTTTCCCTGCTGTCGTACGTCGTAGTGATCGACGTCCACCGGCTCATCGTGATCCGCGCGGCCGTCGCACCGGTCACACCGGATGGTTGATGGTGTCCGGCGGGAACCGGGGTGGCGTGCGGGACTACGATCTCCGCTGGGCGGCTGAACGTTTTGTTTCGGTTGTTCAGGCAATGTCACAGGTTGATCCGGGTGCCCGATGCCCGGGCGACACTTCCGACGAAGGAGGCCTTATGGCGATCTCCGTGAACCTCGACGCCGTGCTGGACAAGGCGTACGAGTCCAGCCCTCTCTCCGAACTCGCCAACTCGCCCGTCGCGGCGCTGGCCGGCGTCAGCGAAGCCGATGGGGAGGCTCTGCAGAAGGCCTTCAACATCAAGACCGTCGGCGACCTGGCCGGTAACAAGTACGTCCTCGCGGCGCAGGCGATCGTCGAGCTCAGCAAGATCAGCAAGTAATTTCGGCAGCACAGCCGAGCCGGCGCGCGGAAACGCCGCCGGCCCGGCCCACCGAAATGCCGCGGTGCGAGGCGCTCGACGGGATCGGTGTGGCGGCGGGATACCACAGCGGTACCGGCTTCTCGGCCCGGTCGCTGCCCTGGGACGCGGTGATGACGCTCCAGGTGCCGGCCGCGATCGCGCCGAACCCGAGCAGCGCGACCACGATGACGTCCACCGCACGGTGGGCCAGGTGGCCGCCGAGACTGGGCGCCGGGGTGAGCTCGCCGGTGTCCAGCACGATGGGCCGGTGGCGGGGATCGGTGGAGCCGCGCCTCATCGGCCGGGCGTTCTGGTGTTCGCGCCGCTCTGCCGCTGGACCCAGAGGGCGGCCTGCGTGCGGTCGGTGACACCAAGTTGCTGGTAGATGCTGGTCAGGTGGGCCTTGACCGTACGTTCCGTGATGCCCAGCCGGCGCGCGACCGACTTGTTGGGCAGGCCCTCGCCGACCACTTCGAGCACCTCCCGCTCCCGGTCGCTCAGCGCCGGGCCGGGGTGCGGGGTCCGGCGTCCGGTCAGCAGCACCCGGGCCGCCTTCGGGTCGAGCGGCGAACCGCCGGCTACCACCTCGCGGATGCCGGCCAGGATCGTCTCCGGCTCGGCGTGCTTGAGCAGGTAGCCCTCGGCGCCGGCCTGCAGGGCGTCGAGGATCTGGTTCTGGTCGCTGAACGACGTCAGCACCAGGATGTGCAGCTCCGGCTGCGCGGCCAGGATGCGGGCGATCGTGTGGACGCCGTCCAGCTTCGGCATCGACAGGTCCATCAGGACGACGTCCGGCCGCAGCTCGGCGGCGATCCCGACGGCGGCCTGGCCGTCCGCCGCCTCGCCGACCAGGCAGAGGTCATCCGTGGTGGCCAAGAGCTGAGCCAAGCCGCGCCGGACGATCGCGTGATCGTCGACGATCAGCACCTGGATCATCGAGGGGTACCTCCACTTCCACGCGGGTTCCGGCGGCCGGGGCCGAGCGGACCACCACCCGGCCGTGCGCGTCGGCGATCAGGTCGCTGAGCGCGCGCAGGCCGAAGTGCCCGCCACCGCTGCGTTCGGCGAGCAGGCCGCTGTCGAATCCCCGGCCGTCATCATCCACTACTAAGCGGACTATTCGGTCGAGAGCGCTGACTCTGATCTCGACGTGTCGGGCGCCGCTGTGCGCCGCGACGTTACGCAGCGTCTCTTGAGCGGCGCGGAACAGCAGGCCCGCGACGACCGCCGGAAACTCGTCGGTCTCCGGCAGGTCGAGGTGCACGTGGACGCCGGTGCGCTCCAGGCCGGCGGCCAGGTCCACCAGCACCGGGACCAGCCCCTCGACGGCCAGGTTGGGCGGGTAGATGTCGACCAGCAGCGTGCGCAAGGCTCCGATCCCGGACCGCAGCTCGGCCGCGGCCTCGGTGATGACCTCGCCCTGACGCTCGGTGTCCGGCTTGCGGAGCCGGGCCGCGTCCAGTGTGTACGTCACCCCGGTGAGCTGTTGGACCACGCCGTCGTGCAACTCGCCGGCGATCCGTCGGCGTTCGGCGTCCGAGGCCTCGACGACGTGCCGCAGCAGTGTCTCGCGCTCACGTTGCTGGCGTTGCAGGCGCCGGGCCAGCGACCAGGCCAGCGGGATCTGCAGCAGTTGCAGGACGACCAGGGTGCCGAGCGCGACCGGGGCGAATTGGCGCCACGCCGCCTGTCCGGCCCGGTCGACCGCGTCGTACCGGAAGTACATCTCGAACAGCAGGTCCCGGCCGGTGGCGGCGCGCACGCCGACAGAGAACTCGAGAAGCTTGCCCTCCACCCTCTCGTACCGGTTCTCCGGCCGGGAGGAGTCGCTGATCTCGGAGTCGATCGTCTGCCCGCGGAGGGCCGCCATCTCCTCGCCCTCCAGCGGCCAGCGGGTGCCGATCAGCTCCGCCCGGTCCGAGTAGATGATCTTTCCGGTGTCGTCCCACAGCTTCACCCGGACGAGTGATCCGTGCAGCACGTATCGGCGTACGGTGTCGTGGAGATCGGCCAGCGCGGCCGGGTCGCCGACGAGCAGCCGGGCGTCCAGCCGCGGTTCGACCACGGCCTTGGCGGTGATCCACGCGACCTCGCCGGCCGCCTGGGTGGCCTGGTCCTCACCGGCCCGGTCGGCCGCCATCGCCAACAGGGCGGCCATGCCGGCCAGCACCACCAGTCCGACCGCGGTGAAGCGGGCGACCAGTCCCGGGGTCGAGCTCATCTCCGCAGCGTAGGGACCTGAGGACTAGTACCAAGGTGCAATGGCGGGTCCGACCCCCCACGGACGACAGTCGTTCCCATGCCCGTCATCCCCCTCGCCGTCAAGGTCGCCGGGCCAGCCTTGCGGGCCGAGGCGCCGGCGCTCGGGGCCGGGGCCGGGTTGAACATACTGCAAGTGGTGGTGGCGCTGGCTCAGCCCTGGCCGCTGGCGTTCGCGGTGGACCACGTGATCGGCGCCGAGAATCCGCGCCCGGTCCTGCTGGTGGTGGCCGCCGCGGCCACGGTCGGGCTCAGCCTGGTCTCCGGTCTGCTCGACATGGCCGGCGTGATGAGCGTGGAGCGCGCGGCCGCCCGGATCGGGGCGCGGCTGCGGAGTCGGCTCTTCGACCACACGGCGACCCGCTCGCTGCGCTGGCACGATCGGACCCCCAGCGGGGAACTGCTCTCCCGCCTCACCACCGACGTCAGCCGGATGCTCGACGCGGTCGTGGCGCTGGTCGCTACCCTGGTGCCCGACGTCATCATGCTGGTCGCGGTGCTGGTCATCCTGATCGTCTTCGATCCCGGCCTGGCCGCGGTCAGCGTGGCGGTGCTGCCGCCGCTGGCCCTGCTGGCGATCCGGCAGCGGCGGCGGGTCCGCGCGGCTCAGCAGGACGCCCGGACCGAGTCCGGCCGGTTGGCCGCGACCGCCACCGACCTGATGCGCAACGTGCGGGCGGTGCAGGCTTTCGGCCGTACGGATCGGGCCGCCCGGATCTTCGGTCTTCGCAACTCCGCGCAGCTGCGGTCCGAGGTGAAAGCGGTCGACACGTCGGCGCGCTGGACCCCGGTGGCCGACGTGGTGCTGGCGGTCGGCGCCGGGTTGGTGCTGCTGGTCGGCGGGCGGGAGGTGCTGGCCGGCCGGCTGAGCACCGGTGAACTGCTGGTGGTGGTGGCTTATCTGAGCGACCTCTACTCGCCGGTGCGGGCGCTGACCCGGCTCTCCAGCACGCTGGCCAAGGCGTCGGCCAGCGCGTCCCGGGTCGCCGAGGTGCTCGACAGCGACGACACCATCGTCGAGCGACCGGGTGCCGGGGAGGCCCCGATGCTGCGGCACGAGGTGCGCCTGCGCGGCGTCGGTTTCGGGTACGACCGGGACCGCCCGGTGCTGCACGACTTCGACCTGAGGATCCGCGCCGGCGAGACGGTCGCGCTGATCGGCCCGAGCGGCGTCGGCAAGAGCACCACCCTGCATCTGCTGCTGCGGCTGTACGACGTCGAGGCCGGCGCCGTGCTGATCGACGGCGTGGACGTCCGCGACTGCCGGCTGCAGAGCCTGCGGGAGCGCATCGCCTTCGTGCCGCAGGATCCGTGGCTGCTGGACGGCACGCTGGCCGAGAACATCGCGTTCGGCTCGGCCGATGCCACTCGCGCCGACGTACTCGTCGCCGGCCGGGCGGCACTCGTCGACGAGTTCGCCCAGGGGCTGCCGAACGGCTACGACACCCCGCTGGGCGAGGGCGGCGTACGCCTCTCCGGCGGTCAGCGGCGACGGGTGGCGCTGGCCCGGGCCGCCGTCTCGAACGCACCGCTGGTTCTGCTGGACGAGCCGACCGCCTCGCTCGACCCGGCCGCCGCCGCGTCGATCATGCGAGCGATTCGATCCGCGACCGCGGAGCGCACGGTCCTGCTCGTCACCCATGACCAGGACACGGCGGCGATCGCCGACCGCGTCGTCAACCTCGAGCCGGTGAGAGGAGGTGAGCATCATGGCAGGTCGCATTCAGACGCCGCTGGAGTACCGCAGGCGGCACCGGAGGTGCAGTCGCAGCCGCAGTCGGTCGTGTAGCCGTTCGCGCAGCCGTTCGCGTTGTCGTTACTGAGCAATTTCCTCGGAAGGCCCGCCCAGGTATGACCCGGGCGGGCCGGCCATTTCCCGGACATCGGAGAGCACCGTGATCGACGAGGACGGCGAGCCGATCTGGCCGTACAACGAGGGCGTGCCGATGCCGGGCGGATTCCACGCCTGGGAGCGGCTGGGCGTCGGGAAGCGCTGCGAGACCTGGCTGGTTTGGTCGCCGCACCTGTGGGGCCCGGCGGTTCTCAAACTCGCCCGCCCGCATCTGGTCGATCATCCCCGGGCCGCGCGCGCGTTGAACCGCGAGGTGACCGCCCTGCGCGACAACCCGCACCCGGTGCTGCCCCGCCTCTACGCCGAGGACGTGGCCGGCCCGGTCCCGTACATCGCGCTGGAGTATGTGGACGGCCCGACTCTTGCCGACGAGGTCGACGACACCGGCAAGCTCGCCGAGCACGACGTGGCGATCCTCGGCCTGCAACTGCTGACCGGCCTGCGCGCCTTGCACGCGCGCGGCCTGGCCCATGTCGACATGAAGTCGGAGAACATCGTGCTGCGCGACGGGCGCCCGGTGCTCGTCGACTTCGGCTCGGCCCGCGAGCTCGGCTCGGGCCAGCCCGCCGGTCGTCCGGTCGGCACCCCCGGTTATGCGGCGCCCGAGATGGAGGCGTGCGAGCCGATCAGCGCCGGCATGGACATCTTTGCCCTGGGGGTCTCGCTGCGTGAGGCCCTGACCGGGGATCCACCGCTCGAAGGCGCGAGCCCCGCCCCGGTGCACGACGTGATCGACCGGCTGTGCGCGGTCGATCCGGACCAGCGTCCGGCCCTGACCGAGGCGTACGCCCTGCTCGGCGCCCTGCTGCCCGAGGACGACCGGCCCTGGCCGGCGTGGGCCGTGCTCTAAGAGCTTGCGTGGGCACAGATACGAAGCCGGAGGTATCGTCCGGCGGGAATCGGCATCTATAAGATCCTCGCTTTGAACTGCCGGAATGCGCGGGCCCGGAATGTCCGGCCCCTGCGCTCGAGGCCGCGGAACGGCGTACCGACTGACGCCCGGACGACATCGCGAGGACATCTTGAACAAGAACGATTTCGGCCAAGCGCCGGACAAGCCCACCGCCGCCGAACGATTCCGCTACTGGTTCGACGGAGTCATGTCCCAGGGCATGATCGCCCTGATCGGCCTCCTTGCCCTGGTGAGCCTCGTCCTGATCGCCGTGGTCTCGCTCGTGATCACGCTCTTCGGTCTCTGGACCGACGAGCAGAAGAGCTTCGACGAGACGTTCTGGTCGAGCCTCATGCACGCACTGGACAGCGGCACCCTCGGCGGTGACGAAGGCGTCGGCCTGCGCGCGGCCGAGCTGGTCGTGACGATCGCCGGCATCATCGTGGTGGCCAGCCTGATCAGCATCATCTCCAGCGCCTTCGACGCGCGGGTCGAGGAGCTGCGTAAGGGCCGTTCGCGGGTGCTGGAACAGGAGCACACCCTGATCCTGGGCTGGAGCTCGAAGGTCTTCCCGATCGTCAACGAGCTCTGTCTCGCGAACCAGTCCCGCGGGCGGTCCGCGATCGTCATCCTGGCGCCGGGCGACAAGATCGAGATGGAGGAGGCGCTCAAGGCCAAGGTGCCGAATCCGGGAAAGACCCGATTGATCGTCCGCAGCGGCGACCCGCTGGACCTGGTCGATGTGGAGGTCGCCAGCCCGCGCGCGGCCCGCAGCGTCATCATCCTCGCCCCCGACGACAGCGAGGACCCGGACTCGGCCGTGATCAAGACGGCGCTGGCGCTGACCAACAGCCCGCGCCGCAAGCAGGGTCGCTACCACATCGTCGGCGAGATCCGGCACGCCGCGAACATGGACGCCGCCCGCCTGGTGGGCCGGGAGGAAGCCGACTGGGTACTGACCGACGACCTGATCAGCCGGATCACCGTGCAGACGAGCCGGCAGAGCGGCCTGAGTGAGGTCTACACCGAACTGCTGGACTTCGACGGCGACGAGATCTACTTCAGCGAGCAGCCCAGCCTGGTCGGCCGGACCTACCTGGAGACCCAGCAGGCCTTCCCGGACTCGGCGGTCGTCGGGGTGTTCTCCCACGGCGCCGTTCTGCTGAACCCGCCCGCCGGGCAGATCTACCTGGCCGGCGAGAAGCTGATCGTCATCGCGGAGGACGACAGCCGGATCCACCTCACCGCCGGGGTAGCCCCGGACGACGCCGCGATCAGCGACGCGGAGGACCGGGCCGAGCTGCCCGAGCGGGCGCTCGTACTCGGGTGCAACAACAGCCTGAACTCGATGCTGGCGGAACTCGACCGGTACGTCACACTCGGCTCCACGGTCACCCTCGTCGCCGACGTGGAAACGCCGGACCTCGGCCCGTACAAGAATCTGACGGTGACCTTCGTCCCGGGCGACACCACCAGCCGGGGTGTCCTGGAAACCCTGCGGGTCCACGAGTTCGACCACATCATCGTGCTGGCCGACAAGGACAACCTGGGAGCGCAGCGGGCCGACGCCAAGACGCTGATCACCCTGCTGCACCTGCGCGACATGGCGACCGGGCTGGGCGTCGAGCTGAACGTGGTCAGCGAGATGCTCGATGACCGCAACCGCGAGCTCGCCGAGGTGACCCAGGCGGACGACTTCATCGTGAGCGACAAGCTGATCAGCCTGATGCTCTCGCAGACCTCGGAGAACGAGCGGCTGAACGACGTCTTCCAGACCCTCTTCTCCAGCAGCGGCAGCGAGGTCTACCTGCGCCGGGCCGACCTCTACATCAAGCCCGGCCAGGCCGCCGACTTCTACACGGTCGTCGCGGCGGCGAGCCGGCGGGGCGAGACCGCGATCGGCTATCGCGTCATCGGGCAGAAGCGGGACAAGCAGCGGGCGTACGGCATTGTGCTGAACCCGGACAAGGCGGCGAAGGTGACCTTCGCTCCCGGCGACAAGGTCATCGTGCTCGCCGAGAACTGAGCGATCGCACGCCGCCCGCGCCGGAAAAGCGCGGGCGGCTTCGCGCGTACGCGCAAGTCAGGTCGACGGCTGCGCCCGGCCAAATTGTCTGTTCTCTCCGGTCTGCAACTTGGCGCTGATCTGCTGGGTCAGGGCGGCGGCAACGATGCGCCCGGAGGGACGGGTGTTGCGGACGGTGGGATGGAAATTCTTCAGCGGCGGCCACCGGATCGCCGCCGTCGCGCTTGTCGTTCTGGTGGTGGCGGCGCAGATCGTAGCGCTGGTCGCCTTCGCCGGGAACTCCGGCTTCGTCGACGCGAGCTATCTGGCGCTCGACGTGATCGGCGCGGCCTACAGCTGGCTGGCCGGCGCCCGGGTGCGCCGCGGCCGGCTGATGTGGCGGCTGATCGCGGCCGGCCGGACGGCGTCCGTACTCACCACGTTTCTGCTGGTCGCCTACAACGTCTTCCCGTCGGCGATCCTGCTCTGGGCCGGGTTTCTGGCCCGCGTCGCGTGCTATCTGCTGATCGCCGCCGGGGTGCTCACCGCGAGCATGCACCAGTACCGGGGCCGTGCGCGATACGCGTTGGCGGCCGAGGTCGTGACCGTTCTCGCGGCCGCCTTCATGGCCGTCTGGTACCTCGCCATCTGCCCGATCCTCGAGACGCAGACCCCGCGGGTGACCTGGATCGCCCAGATCGGCTGGCCGTTGGGCGACCTGCTGCTGCTCGCCGCGGTCTCGTCGATCGCGCTGCGGGGAGCGGCGACTCGTTTCACCGCACCGGTCTGGCTCTTCGTCGGCGGCCTCGGCGCCTTCCTCGTGGCCGACTTCGTGTGGCAGGCGGTGCGCGCGCTCGGCCTGACCCCGGAGATACCCTCCGCCGGTCTCTTCCTGATCGCCGGCACGTTGACCATCACGGTGGCGCCGATGTTGGCCGTGGCCGACCCCAGCCGGTTGCCCCGTTCCCGCACCGGCCGTCCACCCGCCTGGGCGACCCACCTTCCGATGGCCGCCACCCTGGTGGTCTGTCTGCTCATGCTGGTCGTTCCCCTGATCGAGCAGCAGTTCCTGCCGTGGGGTGGCCTGGTGGCCGGGCTGGGAGTGATGAACTGCGCCGCGGCCGCGCGGCAAATGGTCTCGCTGCGCGAGGACCGCGACCAGATCGTCACCGACGGACTGACCGGCCTGGCCAACCGTGCCGGTCTGGACCAGGCGCTGGAACGGGCGCAGCGGCGGGAGGGGCCGTATGCGTTGCTCCTGCTCGATCTGGACGGCTTCAAACTGATCAACGACGCGTACGGGCACGCGGCGGGCGACATGGTGCTGGTCGAGTTCGGGCGCCTGCTGCGCGCGTCGGTCCGCTCGGACCATTTGGCCGCGCGGATCGGCGGTGACGAGTTCGCCTTGCTGCTGCCCGGTGTCGAGAGCGCGGCCGACGCGTGCGGCATCGCCCAGCGGATCCTGACGGCGGCGGCCGCGAACCCGGTGCAGCTCGACAACGACCGCGTTCCGGTGCGGGCCAGCATCGGCGTCGCGGTGGCCGGGCCGGGCGCCGACGGCAAGACGCTGACCCGGCACGCGGACATCGCGATGTATCACAGCAAACGAGCGGGAAGCCACGGCCACACCGTCTACCAGCCGAGCATGGTCGACCGGCGGGTGGAGAACGCCGCCCTTGCCGAGGATCTCGGCAACGCGCTGGACCGCGGTGAGCTGCACCTGCTCTACCAGCCGCTGGTCGACCTGGCGACCGGCCGGGCGGTCGCGGTTGAGGCGCTGCTGCGCTGGGAGCACCCGGTGCACGGGCTGGTCTCGCCGGCCCGGTTCATCCCCATCGCGGAGCGGTCCGGCGTG
>Ga0247781_1000039_pt1 | contig 35163 bp, 36 predicted proteins | sample UWRJL184509B5_FD_179922 | JGI IMG/M metagenome (GOLD analysis project Ga0247781, IMG submission 179922) | Plant litter microbial communities from Arlington Agricultural Research Station in Wisconsin, United States - UWRJ-L184-509B-5 | ecosystem: Environmental > Terrestrial > Plant litter >...
CGACCGCCACACACCGTAACCCCACCAGCCAGCCGACATCTCACCCGACCGCCACCACCGGCCGGGCCCTCACCATGCCATTCCACGGGATCACCGAATACTTACGCGCGCGAAGCCCGTCGTGAGGTAGGAATACAACATAACTGTCATTATGGTGTCTCTCCGTTTTGTCCGTTTCGTTAATTACTGGATTATGAATACCGGCAAACCAGTAATTAACGCGAGCGCGTTGACTGCATTCGCGCTCGATGTTCACGGGTGGACTTGACGCGACCGCCCGGAGGCTCGCCTTGACCGTGGCGTGCCGTGGCCAGGAAGCTTTCCTCGGAGGGGTGTTCGTAGCTTCCAGCGAAAAACCAACGTTAAGGATTCGATGATCCGTCAGTCGCCTGGTGGCAGCTGGCCGAGGCGCTGGTCCAGGACGGCGCGATCGCGCGCGGTGGGGAGTAGCTCGGGCAGCGCGGTGTAGAGAATGCTGCGGGACACGCCGAGCAGTTTCGCGATCGAGGTCATCGTGCGGTCTGGTTCGCCGAGCAGCTGCCGCGCATATGCGACTTTCTCCGGGGCCGTCGCCGGCCGGTCGGCCGAACTGCTGTCCGCGAGCGCGGGCGGCGGCCAGGCCCTCGTTGGTGTTGGCCACGATGATCGTGCGGATGAACTCGGCCAGGGCAGCGAAGACGTGGAAGACGGCCCTTGAAACTGGTGAGACCGTCTATCCAACTGTCGCGAGTTCGCCGGTCAGACGCCTCTTGTCCGTCACTTTCCGTAGTGCTTGGGGGCAAGCCGGTCGGCCGAGCACGTCGGGTTGAATATGGCTGTGACCGCTCATGATGTTGCTCGAAGCCTGCCGGACATCGCGACGCTGCGGGAGCGCTGTCGCGCGTTGGCGGTGCTGGAGGCGATCCTGAGCCCGGAGGAGGAGTCTCGGTACTACTCGTTCACATCGGCCTGGTCGGAGGACGAGGAGCTGGCGTCGATGGACAACGGCTCCGGTGACGCCTGGTCGATCGTATTCCCGCCCGCGGGCGCCTTTCTCCGGGGCTTCGATCATGAATCTTCGATGAGCCCGGCCGTGCACGACGAGGAGTTGTGGCCAGGACTGATCAACACGGTCCCGGAGGTTTTCTCTGCCGCGGTGAAAGAGCCAGCATTCAACTACGAAGGCAAGCTGGAAGCAACGGTCTGTCTGTGGCGGCAAACCGGCGACGACCGGTGGCACGTCGGCGACATCGACTTTCCCGACCGTCCCGACCCTGACGGTGCCGAACGGCTGTTCTCCGTGCTGCTCGATCCGACCGGCCTGGCCTACCACCGCTTCGCCGAGGACTACTACGGGAAGACCGTAGATCTTGACGCCGTCCGTGAGGTCTTCGCGCTGACCCCGTTGACTGCGAGCCTGGTACGGCGCCTGAACGCTGACCGATCGACAGCTGCCCTCCTCGCCGACCTGTCCTATATCGGCTATCCCTCGCGGCTGGCGTAGCGCTCCGCCTTCGCGCGAGCGACCACCTCTGCGATGTGGCGCACCTACCGGTCTCGGTCGCCAGGGGCGTAGTTGGACCAGGTGGTGCCTGCTTGGGCGGCGAGGCGGGCGGTGGTGACCTGGTGGTAGCCGAGTGCGGTGGCGACGATCGGGGCGGGCAGGTCGAGGACGTGCTGGCGGATCGCAGCGGCGCGGGCAGCGATGGACGGGACGCCGAGGGCCTGCACCAGGTTCGAGAGGGTGCTGGGCTGCAGCGGCTCGCCGGCGCCCGGCGGCCGGGGAACAACCAGCGTGACTCGCGGTTGGTGGCGGTGCGCATGTTGGTGCGCTGGCTGACGTACTCGAGCAGCAGGTCGGCGACCGGTTCGGGCATCGGGGATGGCGGGTCGCCGAGGCGCAGCAGGGCCTGGCCGCCGTCGCGGATGATGTCGTCGATGGTGAGCCGGGTGATCCGGCTGACGGGTTGGGCGTAGAGCAGCAGGATCGCCGCGGCGGCCCGGCTGCGCAGCGGGCCAGTGCGGTCGGTGAGCACCTGGCCGAGCAACGCCGTGCGGTCGCGTTCCGGCAGGAAGCAGCTACGGATCGGGCGTATCGGCTGCTGCGGACGCTGCCGCCCGAGGCGTCGCGCTTCGTCGTGGAGTTAGCCGGAATGTGGTGCATCCGTGCCGCGACGGTCCCGGACACCTTCAATCCGAGCATCTCCACTTGGCGGCGTGCGAGGTCAGCCGCATTGCGTCCTTTCGTGGCCGGCTTGATCGCCGACTTCCGCAACTCGGCTCCAGCGCGTACCGAAGCCGATTGGCCCGGGCCAGCACGGAGCGGCCGACCGTAATAGGCGCTTGAGGACTAACGTTCGGGAAATGTCACGTTAAGCGTGATCTTGGTATCGGTGGTCGGCATAGCTTCTGACTGTCGATCTTGCGAAACTAGCGGCAAGGCTGGCCAGAGACATGTGGCTGGGCCTGTGTAAGCGTGGTGCTCCCGTCGGACCGATTGATCGATCTGGTGTGATGGGCGGATGGAAGCCAAAAGCGACAGCCAGCCGAGCAGGCCGCGGGAGGAAGGAGTAGAGGCCCTGGCCGCGGGAGCTTTGGACTGGATGATCGGGGCAACGCGTAGCACCGACGGCGGCTTGACGTGGGCGAGCACCGCGACCGGCGATGCGGCTGACCACACGCTGTACAGCGGCGGGGCGGGGATCGTGCTTGCTTTGCTGGAAGCCCAGCGCCATTTCCGGGACGACCGGTACGGCGACGCCGCCCTCCGTGGTGCGGCAGGACTGGCCGCTGCTGTTGACGACGAGGAGGACTGCTCGCTGTATTTCGGTTTGACCGGTACGGCGGTGGCTCTGCGCGCGGTGCACGGCCTGCTCGGCGATCCAGTGGCTGACCGGGCGGCGGCCCGGGCACTGAGCCGCGTGCGTTCGCGTTTCGACGGGCGGCGCTGGGGTGAGATGTTCGAGCTGCTTTTCGGCAACGCCGGCATCGCGCTGGGCGCGCTGCACGCCGGCGACCTCGACCTCGCCGTCCTGGCCGTGGAGCCCTACCTTGACACCGCGGACCCGACTCCCGGCGGAGTCAACTGGGCGGTTCGCCCCAGCCCTCCGCGCTCGCATCACATCGCGCACGGCACGCTCGGCATCGTGCACGCCCTCGCGGCCGTGGGCGCCGCCGCCGGCCGCGACGACCTGATCGAACTGGCCCTCGCCGGAGCAGCCGACGTCGTGTCCCGTGACGAGGCGGGACCGGCGGGCTTTCTCGTCCCGCATTCCGACCCGCCACACCGACCCGAACTGATCGAGCGCTACAGCTACGGCTGGTGCAACGGCTCAGCGGGCGACGCACAGGTCTTCCGACTGCTCGGTGCGCTCACCAAGGACCCGACCTGGTCCGCGCTGGCCGACCGCTGCTGGCACACCGTCACCCACAGCGGACTTCCGCGCCGCGTGCGCCCCGGCTTCTGGGACAACAACGGACGGTGCTGCGGAACAGCAGGAGTCCTGGCACTGGCCTGCGACCGGCACGTCGAGCAGACGGAGCCACTCGACTTCGCCGGCGTGCTTGTCGACGACCTGATCACCCACGCGACCGTCGACGCAGACGGGGTGCGCTGGTCAAATCACGAGCACCGGGCGACGCCCAGCACGCTCGAGCCCCACGTCGGCTGGGCGATGGGCAATGCCGGCATAGTCCGCGAGCTGTTGCGCTTCGCCCGGGCCGCAGCCGGCGCCGATCCCGCGTATGCCGTGACATGGCCCGACCACCCTCAGGCTGTGCGCCGGGGAGTGTGACGTTCGAGCGCGATTGGCCCTGCCGGTTGTCGCAGAAACGTTCGTTCCCCGGACGGCCCGAGGGGGCGTATCTTCATGCCCGACCACGAATCTCGCGTGAAAAGAAGCATCTGTTGGACCGCAAACTCGCCCAGATCAAGACCAAGCTCGCTGCTCTGCCTTCGACAGAACAGGCCTCCCTCGGCCCACCGCTCACCGAGCAGCGAGTGTCGGGCTTCGAGGACTCGCACAGCATTCGGTTGCCCGAGGAGTTCCGCCAGTTCATCCTTCATGTCGGCCACGCCGGATACGGCCCAACGTATGGTCTGCTGCCCATCGATAAATGGCTTGGCATGCCCGCCGGCGGCAGCAAGGGGCTGGCAAGCCCCTTTCCCTTCGTTCCCGACGTTGAGGTGTCGGTACCGTCTGGCAACGGGATTGACGCCGCCGCAGGCGTCTTTGCAGGCGCGATCACGATCGTCCACCGGGGGTGTAGTGACTTCACCCTCCTCGTGGTCACGGGCCCTGGTCGGGGCCGACTCGTCGAGATCAACGCTGAGGGACTCTTCGCGCCGCGTTTCTACTCCGACTCCGATTTCCTCGCCTGGTACGAGCGTTGGCTCGACTTCGTCCTCGCCGGGCACCGTGGTCTGACTTGGTTCTCGGACCAGATGGCTGGAGACGAAGCCGAGCTCGTCGCCACGCTGGTCAGTAGCCCAGTAACGGCCCATCGGCGGGCCGCAGCATGCACGTTCATCACGTATCCGACGTCGAGCGCGGCACTTCCCAAGGTGCTGGCCCAGGCGGTGGTGGCGGAACCACAGGTGACCGTCAAAGAGGCGATCTTGCGCGCCCTGTCCGCCCAAGGCGACACCGGTCGCGATCTGCTACCTACGGCCCTACCAGACCCTGCACCCAGTGTCCGTTCCCTCGCAGCGATTCTGATGACCACGAGCCCACGTCACGGCAGGCAACTCGCGCCCCACCTACGCCAGATCCTCAGTGCCCATTTGAAGATCGAGACGGACCGTTCAGTACGCGACACGATCGAGCATCTGCTCATCTGAACCACCACCTACCCCGCGGACCCTCGTTCCGGGCGGCGCCCGAGTCAGGCTGTCGCCGTCTCTACGACGAGATTACGAAGCGGCCGATAGCCGTCGGTGTCGAGCTGGGCGAGTTCCCCGTCGATGTCGACGGAGTGGGTGCCGTAGAAGTGCACGTTCTCGTGGTGGGTCAGGCCAGATGTGCGCCAGGACCTCGTCGTCGACGTCGCGGCCGGCCTGGCGCAGGGCGGCGACACCGAGGCCGTGGTACTCCGTGGACCAGCAGACGATCGCGTTGGTGGCCACCGTGAGGCACCACATCTGCTCGGTCTGCTGCTCGTGGTGCCGGCGCCGGATCGCGCCTTCGCTGGCGTAGGCCAGTGAGCGACGCAGGGTGTGCAGGTTCTCGCCCTTGTTCAACTGCCGGGAGATGCGCCGCCGGTACGTTTCGTCGGCGAGGTACCGGGGTGGCGTAGACGGTGCGGCGCAGCGTACTCCTTGATCGCGCTGGTCAGCGCGTTCTGCTGCCGCTTGGATGAGCAGAGCTTCCCAACCACCAGCGCAGCGGTGGCGTGCACGAGGTGATCGGTGAATCTGGTCCGGGCGTCGATCTCCACCAGCACCGATGCCAGCGGCATCGTCCATGAGCGTAGTCAAGGCGGCGCCGGTTTCCCGGTCGAATGTCGCCGTCACGCGCCGCCAAGGGAGCTGAACTGGATGCCGGCCAGCCGCCAACCCTCGGGCAGCTCGACCCAGGTCTGGCTGACGCGGACGGTCAACGCCATCTCTTGCCCGCGCCAGACCGAGTGGCTGCGCTGAACGCACCGGACGACGGCCGCGTGACCATAGAAGCACACCTCGACTTCGCTACTCTCAAGGCTGGTGTAGACAAAATCGGCAAACTTACCGACCCATTGCGCTTTGTCGAGCAAGTAGCCCTGCTCGCCGATAGACCGGAAGTCGTCGGCCAGTAACGCGTTCAGCGCGTCGGTGTCGGCGCGTAGCTCGGCCTCGTCGAAGGCGCACTGAAGCCGGCGGACATCGGAGATCATAACTAGATCCTGCCCGACCACGCGTCTTGGGTGGAAACCGACCCCCGCGAACTGATCGGCGACCAATCGCACACCAACTCACCGAGACAAGCCAGCAGATCGGACCAACTTCAGCGAGACAACAACCACTTCGACGGGACGGGACATGAGCGTGTCCGCAGTGACGATAGAACGCGAGAGGGCGGCGGACGCGGTGCGACGTGACGCCGACGCGGGCCGCGAACTCGCGCACGCCCGAGAGGCCGTGGCTGGTCGAGGCGGACAGCAGATCTCGGGTGAGTTGCTGAGCCCACGGCCGGTAGCAGACCTCTTCGGGAACGTCACCTTCGGCAGCCAGGAGCGCGTCAAAGGCGGCATCGGGGCGGCCGCGGCCCTGCAACGCCAGCGCGGTGTCCTCCCAGCAACGGCCCCGGCGTTCGGCATCGATGATCGACCGGGGGTCGACCTTGCGGGCATAGTCGACGGCGGCGCCGTAGTCACCAAGCTTGCGGGCGACGCTGATGCGGTAGACCGCGATCTCGGTGCTGTCGAACCGGGACGAGACCCCCGGCAGCACACGCAGGCTGCTCGGCGTCGGTGAGCAGCATCCAGGCGGTGTCGCGGTCGTCGCGGTGTAGGAGGCGACGGCGAGCAACTGCCCGTACATCGCGCTGAACGCGCCATCGGGTGTCGAGCTTGCGCCGCGCAGCTGCTCGGCGGCGTCGAGCACGAGCTTCGGGGTGCTGTCGCTGTGGTTGATGCGGCGCAGCACCTGGGCGGCAAGGCGTTGACTCTCCGCCATGATCAGCGGGTCGGTGCCGGCGCGGCGCCTGGACGGCGCGGTCGGCGGTGGCGCAGGCTATGCCGTTGTCGTGCAGCTCGATGAGTAGCTGGGCGGCGACGCCGTACGCCTCGGCGAGACGATCAGAGGCGGCGGCGGCGGTTTCGTCGACGCCGACGGCCGAGCGGCTGGCCACCGCCTGGGCAAGCAGCCTGGGCAAGCAGCCTGGGAAGGCGGCGGGCGAGCCGGGTGTAGCGGGCGGCCCGGTAGTCGGCGCGGGCAACCGCGAGCTGGGCGGGGAGCTGCTGGGCCGGCAGCGGTTCGGCCACGAGCCGGCCGAACAAATGGAAGTGGACAGGGGATCCGCGGTGATGCCTCGACGGGTGGACCGGCCGACCGCGCGGCGGCGTGGTGTAGGGCTCGTTCCCGCTCGGCCGTGGTCGTCTCACGGCTGTCAGCCGACGTTACCCTCGTAGGCGAGCTTGGTGAACCACCCGGCCTTCGCGGTCGGCACCCATGTGGTCTTCGCCCAGAACTGCCGGACCTCGGTCTCTTGCGCCACCGACGACGCCTGCCCGGTGAGCCAGATCGAGGCGTGCCGCAGGCTCGGCGCCTCGGCGGTCACGAAGCCGACCTCGGTGTCGCGTACGCAGGTGTGCTCACCGCACGGCCGGTCCCCAGGCACGGCCGTATACTTGACCACGGCTTTCAGATCCCCGAACGAGTAGACGTCGGTCACTCCGTCGTCCATGAAGGCACCGATCGGCTCCATCGTGACCAGACCGGGCGGTGGGCGTTCCGGCACCACGGCGAAGTGACTGCCGTCCCCGGCCCGGCGGGCCAGGTCGATGCCGGCAGCCGCTTTCTGCAGTGGGGTAAGCGCCGCGAGCCGCTGCTGACGTAGCCGCTCGATGGCGGCCTCCCGATGATGGCGGCGCACCTGCCCGTAGGCGCCGATCCCGGCGCACAGGCCGACCACCACCACGACTATGGCGATCATCATGCGTCTCACGACCCGCGACGCTAGCATCTCCGCCGATGCCTGCGGGCGGGTACTTCACCGTCGGGAAGACCGGCGCCGGGCACGCTATCGACGAGCCGTAGCCGCGCCCGGCGCCGGTCCGGTCGACCTCATCTCCGAGAATCCTCCGCGGTATTGATCGCAGGCGCAGGCGCAGGCGATCGGGGCTCGGGTGGTGGGGTGGCTGTCCCCTTGCGGTGGTGCAAAGCGATCGCTAGAGGACTCAACGTTGCTGGAATGTGCTTCGGTAGGCGAGCGGGGTGGTCGTGTACGTCCTGCGGAAGTGCAACCGAAGATTGGCGGCGCTGCCTAGGCCGCAGCGCATCGAGATCCTCGCCGCGGCAGGCTGCCAGCTCGGGCATGCGCCGGCGGTACTGCTTCCATAGCAGAGTTGGTTCCTCGGCTGAGCTCCGTCGGCCGGGCGACCTTTCCGCCGGCGTGGACCAGGTGATCGGTGAACCCGGTCCACGCGTCCACCCTCCACCAGCGTCCCCGCCAGCTCCGCCCGCGGCGCGTCGGCCTCGGCGGGCAGCGGCGGGATGATCAGCTCCCCGTCGTCGGTGAGCCGCACTTCGCTCGGGTTGCCCTTCGCCAGCTGGGTCTCCAGGTCCGTCAGAGCGGTGGGTAACTCGTCGTCAGCCTGGGCGAGCGCGTCGGCGGCTTCCACCGGTTTGCCGACCAGGTGGCAGAACTCCACCTTCTGCGGCGCCCACGCCCCGGTCGTGAGCAGGAACGATGCCGGATCGGCGTACCGGCGCGAGCCCGGCACGAACACGTCACCCGAGCGCAGCCCATCCCGCAGACCGGCCAGCACGGCCAGCGCCCAGCACCTGCGGTACACGGTGACATCGCCGGCCTGCTCCGCAGCGACCAGGTAGCCGGCCCACTTTGCCGGAACGAACCCGACCGGGGCGCCGGCCGGGACCTTGCGGGCGCCGGTGGCGTACAGGTCGGTCAGCATGAGCGACACTATGGTGAGGGAGTGACGAAGCCCGACGTTGCCGGATCACGGCGCGCGCCGGTAGGTTTCGTCGACCGGATCGACCATGTCCAGCAGGTGCAGGGTCTTGGCGATCCGGCCGTACTCGGCCAAGGCTTGGCCCAGCGGGGGTCGGATCGCCGTCGCGGGGCCGCATTCGCAACACGTCGTAGGCGCGGACCTGGTTGGTGATCAGGGAGCCGGCCACCCGCGGCATGTCCGGCCAGTGGGTGACGATCCGGTCGATGTTGACCTTGTTGCGGGCGATCGCGTTCGGCGGCCCGTAGTTACCGGCGGCTCGGTCAGGCATGTCGGCACGCCGGAACCCGGTGCCCCCGACGTCGGCGATGCGCGGAGAGAACCGGGCAGGGATGAAGGCGAACCGAGGTGTACACGGTAGCCGATGAGTGGACGCTGTGATGGGTACTTACCGCTGCCAGTGGTACGGCGTCGTTGTTGAAACCTTGACCAGGCCGGAGCGTTCGAGGATCGGCCGGCTGTACTCCGTCGAGTCGCTGTTGATGAGTGTCTTTCCCATATGTAGCGCCGAACGGGCCCGTGCGGCGGTCAAGGCCCGGTAGATCCCACGACCGCGCCACTCCGCACGGGTTGCGCCGCCCCAGATCCCGGCGAAATTCGTACCGTGCACCGGCTCCAGCCGTCCGGCACTCACGAATCGGCCCTCAGCTTCGGCAACCCACAACTCCATCCCGTCATCCAGTGCCAGGCGACGCAGAAGAGCCTCTGCCATGTCCTCGCGGACATGGTCGCCGAATGCCTCGTCCTGCATCGCACACATCGCGCGGACGTCGGCCTCCTCGGTGACCCTGCGCAGTGCCACGCCGTCGGGCAGCAGAACGTCGACGGCCAGTAGCCGCGCCTCACCGACCATGATCGACTCCGGCTCGTCGGCGATATACCCGTTCTCCAGCAACGCCTCGTGCAATCCCGGCGCATGGTCGTGCCCACGGGTCTTCCACTCGACCTGGCTGATCTCGGGGTCCGCCTGGTAGTGCGCGAGTGCCTCCGGGACGAGTCGCCGGATCGTCTCAGTGTCCGCCCCGCCAAGATCGCGATAGGTGATAAAACCACGACCACCCGTGAAGGTTACGAGGCGCAGCGGTCCGTGGCAGGAGACTGAGACCGCACCCGGCGTCTCGGCATCGGTGCGAAGCTGCTCGTCATAGGCCGCAAGAAGGCGCGAAGTGTCGGTCACGCGCGTCACAGTGCAACGATCAGCTTGAGGAAGCAAACGGATTCCAGTCATCCCCTGCGGACCAAAACCGTTCTGCCGAATGCGATCTCCAGCCGCGATCAAGTCGTCACGGAGCGTGGCTTCGGTGGGGAGGCGTTCGTCGCGGCCGGAGCACGGCGCCGGATGGCCCCCGCCGCCGTGCTCCGGGCAGTGCGAAACTCGGGTTACCGGGTCGAGGAGGGCATGTGGAGCGCGGCGAGGTGTGGTGGGCTCGGATCGACGAGGAGCGGCCTGTCGTACTGCTCCAGGGAGGTGCGGGGCCGGAGTTTCTGGCCATGCAGATCGTTGAACCGGCCACACCGGCGCAGCGGCTCGGGTTCGTCCTGATCTCTGGTGAGCAGGCGGTCGACGTCGATGAGCGACGCCGGATCGTCGAGGAGGCCGGGCGCGACGCGGGAGCCGTCGGCATCGAGGTCTTCTTCGGAGCCGAGGAGGGTCTGGCGGAGAGCGGCGTGGTCCGGGTGGCGCTGCCTATGGACGGGAAGATTTTCTGCACCTGGAGCACGGCTGTCAGTGAGGAGTCGCTGATCAAACGGATCGGCAGCCTATCGCCAGCCAAGCAGCGCGAGTTGGACGTGGCCCTGGCGCTGGCCGGTTGGGAATGACCAGGCATCGGCTCAGGGCTGGGCAGCCGCACGGTTGATTAGGCGATCGCACCAGACTCAACCCCGTACCAGCACGGTGAACACCACCCCGGACGCTTCATGCAAGCCTTGGTGTTCACCGGTGAGGAACTCCAGGCCGACGTCCGAGGCTCTCAACTGCTCGGCGAGCTCCAGGCCGCGGCCCAGGCGCTTGTGCTCGTGGACGACGAAGGCGGCCCGCGACGCCGGAGGCCGGACAAGAGTGATCGCCTTGTCGAGTTCGGGCCGCGTCGTCAGTCGCGCGGGTGAGATCTTCTCGGGGAAGATCCGCGTAATCGGGTAATAGGGTCGTGGTTCAACCGTTGCTGGCGTGCCAGAGCTGGTGCAGTTGGGCGAAGCGGCCCGGCGTTGCGAGGAGTTGGTCTGGGGTGCCGTCTTCGATAATGTGCCCGCCGGACATGACTATGATCCGGTCGGCGATGCGGATCGTGGCCAGACGATGGGCGATAATCAGGGCGGTACGCCCGGCCAGCACGGTGCGCATGGCGTCGTGGATCAAGCGTTCGGTGGGGATATCGAGCAAGGATGTCGCCTCGTCGAGGATCACCACCGACGGGTTGGCGACCAACAGCCGGGTCAGCGCGAGCAGTTGCCGTTGCCCGGCCGACGGGCGACCGCTGCCGCCGGTGAGGCGGGTGTCGTAGCCGTCCGGCAGGTCGGTGATGAACCGGTGGGCGCCGACGGCGGTCGCCGCTTTCTCGATGTCGGCTCGGCTGACGTCCGGGTGGCCGAGGGCGATGTTCTCAGCGATGGTCGCGGTGAACAGGAATGCTTCCTGGGGCATCATCACCACGGTGCTGCGCAGTTCGTCGGTGGGCAGGTCGCGCAGGTCGATTCCACCTAGGACGATACGGCCGCCGGCGGGGTCGTAGAGGCGAGCCAAGAGCTTGACCAGGGTGGACTTGCCGGAACCGGTAGCACCGACGACAGCAACGGCCTGCCCGGCGGGAATCGCCAGGTTCAGGCAGGGCAGCACGGTGGTGCCGGTGCGGTAGGCAAAGCTCACCTGTTCGAATTGCACCGTGCGGCCCGGTCGCCCGGCGGGCCGTGCCGGCAACCGGGCCGGGTGTTTCGGCTCGTTGACGGTGGGTTGCCAGGTCAGGATGGTGGCGATCGCCCGTAGTGACGCCGATGCTGACTGGTAGGCATCCAAGACCCCACCCAGTCGGAGCGGCTCATCGTAGAGGCGACGCAGGTTGAGCACGACCGCGGCGAAGATACCCAGTTCGACGCCGCCGCCGGCGACCCGGTAGGCACCCCAGAGCACCAGGACGGCAACGGCGGTGTTGGCGACAAGCCGGGAGGCTGTGACGTAGCGTGCCATCTCCAGGCCGGCGGCACCGTTGAGGTTTTCGTGGTGGCCGTTGAGCTCGGCGAAGGCCGCGTCATTGGCTCGTTCCTGTCGCAGCGATTGGACGGCGCGAATACCGGTGAAGGTTTCGGTGGTCTTGGCGGTGACCGTGGCAAGGGCCGCTGACCGGCGGGTGTATACGGACGCCGAGCGATGCCGGAACGAACGCATCGTCGCAAACAGCGGCATGATGACGGCCAGGGCCGCCGCGCCCAAGGGCCAGTCCAGGTACAGCAATGTGGCGGTGATAGTGACGGTGGACAGGCCGGCGGTCACGATTTGCCCGATGCTGCCGTCGAGGAGTTCGCGGAGGGCCTCCACGTCGCTGGTCGCGCGAGAGGTGAGGCGCCCGGAGCTGTACCGCTCGTGGAAGTCGAGATCCAGTCTCTGCGTGTGGACGAAGATGCGATCCCGAAGGTCGGCCAGTACGTCTTGGCCGACGCGAGCGGAGGCGGTGACGAACCGGTACCGGGCGGCGCCGGATACCGCCGCGCACAGCAGATAACCGACGGCGACCACGACCAGCGGGCCGACGTCGGGTGCGCGCAGGGCCGGCACTGCCCGGTCGAAGGCGTAGGCCACCAGCAACGGCCCGGCCTGCTGCGCGGCCTGCTGGATCAGAAGGACGGCCACGGCCACCCCAACGCGTTTGACGTGTGGCCTCAGCAGGGACCCCAGCAGTGCCCGCGCGGCCCCGCGGGGCGCGACGGGCATCTCGTGATCGCATGAGCCGTCTGGATCTTCGGCGGAGCGGGCTGGTGTCGCACCGGAGGCCGCCGCGGCGGTCATGGGTTCGCCACCGGTCTCATGAGGGCCCGGTATTCGCGGTTGGCTCTCAGCAGTTCGTGATGGGTTCCGGTAGCGACGATCCGGCCACCGGACAGCAGGGCGACCCGGTCGGCGAGCAGTGCGGTCGAGGGCCGGTGCGCCACGATCAGGGCCGTCGTGGTGGCCAGGACACAGCGAAGCGCGGCCTCGATCAGCGCCTCGGTGTCGATATCGAGCGCCGAGAGCGGATCGTCGAGCACCAGCAGCCGGGGCCGGGCGGCGACCGCCCGGGCCAACGCCAGCCGCTGACGCTGCCCACCCGACAGGGTCATGCCCTGCTCGCCAAGGCGGGTATCGACGCCGTGGGGCAGCGCGCGCACGAACTCGTCGGCCTGGGCAATGCGTAGCGCCCGCTCCAGTTCCGCACGATCGGTTGAGCCGCTACCCATCAGCACGTTGTCGGCGACACTGGCCGTAAACAGGGTGGGTTCCTGGAACGCGACGGCGACCAGGCCGCGCAGTTCGTCGCGGGGGATCGTGGCGATGTCGACCCCGTCGAGACTGATTCGGCCCGAGGTCGGCTCGTCCAGGCGCGGCACCAACGCCACCACGGTGCTCTTGCCGCTGCCCGTGGCGCCCACCAGGGCCACGCTCTCGCCCGGCTCGATCCGCAGGCTGAGCCCGTCGAGGACGTCTGGCGACCCAGCAGAACGACCGGGGTAGCGAAACCGGACCTGGTCGAACACCAGCCCGGCCGGCGCCCAGGAGAGCGGGGCCGGAGGTTCGTCCCTAGGCTGGTCGATGGCGGCGGGCGTGTCCATGACCTCCAAGTAGCGGTCAGCCGCGCTGGCGGCCTCGGTGCTGAACGCCAACAGCCCACCGGTGGAGTCCACCGACGGCTTCAGCGCCAGGGCGAGGGCCACGACCGCCAGCAGCGTCCCGGCGGACACCGTCCCATCGGCCACCTGCGCCACACCCACAATCAGCACCGTCGCCGCGGCCATGTCCGGCAGCACCGACAGCAGTACCGACGCGACCGCCAGCAAGCGCGCCTTGCCCAGCTCGGTGTCCCGGAGCCGGTAGGCCAGCTGCCTGAACCGGCGAGCCTGCTCATAGTGGTGCCCCATGCCCTTGATGACACGAATGCCCAGTATCGACTCCTGGACGGCGGTGGCCACCTCACCGACCTGGTCCTGCGCCTGCCGGGCAGCCGCGGCGTAACGGGCCTCCAGCCGCGCGCACACCAGCAGTAGTACCGGCACCGGCGCCAGCAGCAACAGCCCCAGCAGCAACTGCTGAGCCAGCAGGATCACACACCCCACCACCAACGTCACCGCGTTGACCACCAGAAACGGCAATGCCACCGCCAAGAACCCGTGCAGCAGTTGCAGATCCGTCGTGGACCGGGACAGCAACTGGCCCGACGACCACCGCGCATGCGCGGCGACCGGAAGCCGCTGCACATGCTGGTAGAACGCCTGACGCATCCCCGCCTCAACACCAGCAAGCGGACGCGCCACCAGCCAACGCCGTACCCCGAAGATCCCGGCCTCGGCCGCGCCCAGCACCAGCACCAGCCCACCGCCTAGCCACACCCCGGCCGGGTCACGGTGAGCCACCGGCCCGTCGACAAGCCACTTCAACACCAGCGGCATCAACAAAGCCAGAACCGACGCGACTGCCGCGAGGAACGTCGCCGCGGTCAGACGTACGCCTACCGGCCGTGCCCACGGCCACAGCCGGGCCAGGGACCGCACCGTGGAGCGGGCGGATGCATGCACAGGTGATCGAACAGTCGAGGTCGGCATCAACAGTGCACGGTAGAAGCCGACGAGGACCGGCACACCCCAATATCGGCCCGCTGCGGCTGGTGGCTTTCGGCCGACACGGCGGGACGTGCTGCCTTCCGTACTCGATTCGGGTTGCACGGGTCTTTCGGGAGTTGTGATCCTTAGCCGTGCGCAGATTGGTTGATCCCACGACGGAGTTTCACGGGGCATGGCTGGCGTCACGCGACGAGTGGGGTGGCGGCGTCCATCAGCCCGGCAGTGGGCTGCGGGTCGGCGATGACATCGATTCGTCAGCTGGCTTCGCCGAGTGGGTGGCACGGTTGCGACGAGAAGGCGACGAGAGCGTGCCGCCTGCGCCAGGCATGGTGCCCGCTGCGTACTGGTGGATCGTCGACCAGAAGGACACGGTCCTGGGTGCTATCTCGCTGCGGTACGCGCTTACCGACTTCCTGCTGCAGGCGGCTGGTCACATCGGCTACGGCGTCCGTCCGTCGGCGCGGGGTTGCGGTGTGGCGAGTTGGGCGCTCGGTGAGGTACTGGGGGCGGCACGACGACACCTCGATTCGGTGCTTATCACTTGCGACGACGATAATGCTGCGTCAGCGCGGGTGATCGAGAAGCATGGCGGAGTGCTGGAAGACGTACGCGAAACCTCTATCGGGCTCAAGCGCCGCTACTGGATCGCGCTTTAGTGCCGATGGCCGGGCCACCGCCGCAACGACCGCCCTAGTTGGTCCTGCCGCTACGGACTATTCGCGAACCGAACTGCCCGCGGTTGCGGACACTGCATGATCTGTCGTAGGCGGCGATTGCGGTCAGGGGAGCGTTGATGGGCACCAGGGACGAGCGGCCGTTGCTGTTACGGCCGATGCTGGCCGCCTGCGGTCGGCTGCGTACCGGAATGCGGCTCTTGTTGCTCGTGGTCCTGCTGCTGATTCCCGGCGCCGTCGCCACCACCATGTACACGCTCACCCGCCAGGACCAGATCGCGTTCAGCACCAGCGAACGTGACGGCGCCCTGGCGGTCCGTCCGATGCTGCTCGCCATGTCCGAGACGGCCGGTGGTGGCACCCCGGACCTGCAGGCGGTACGCGCGGCGGCGGAACGGTGGCCGGCGCTCGGCCTGGCACCGGAGCTGCCCGCTCTCGGCGGAGGCGCAACCGCCGAACGCCTGGCCCTCAGCCAGGCACTCGCCGCGCTCATCACGCAGGCGGGCAACAGTTCGAACCTGATCCTCGACCCCGACCTGGACTCCTTTTACGTCATGGACGCCCAGATCGTGCAGCTGCCCCGCCTGCTGGTCGCCGCTGCCGCGGCCGCCACCCGCCCGCAGGGCACGCAGCGTGAACGGGTCGCCGCGCGGGCCGTGCTCGCCGGTAACCTCACCGCGGCCGCCGAGAATCTCGCCGCCGACATCGACACGGCCCGCCGGAACACCGAAGCGCAAGGGCTGGCCGAACGCCTCGCCCCGGTCACCGCCGTCTCGTCCGCGGTCGCCACCCTCGCCGGTCAGATCACCGAAGATCTCGCCGGTGGTGACGGAGCGGATCCGGCGAAGGTCGCCGCCGCCGCCCGCGAAGCCACCGAACCCCTGCACACCATCCTGACCGACCTGCTCGAGGCTCGCATCGATGGCCTGCGCACGCAACGCAACGTCGTTCTCGCCGTCTCGCTGGGCGGGTTCCTGATCGCCGGCTGGTTCGCCGCGGCGGCGGTGCAGGGCACAACCCACGACGTACGCCGGACCGTGCACGCCGTGACCGCGATCGCCGAAGGCGATCTTGCCCCGCGCAGGCTGCCCGGCGGCCGTGACGAGCTCGGCGACATCGGCCGCGCCCTGGACCGGGCCCGGGAGCGGCTGCGCCGCCAGGACGACGAGATCCGGTCGGCGCAGAGCGCCCGCGAGCAGCAGCTCCGGGCCGGATTCCTGCACCAGCGGCAGATCGAGGCGCAGTTCCGGCGGCGCACGCAGACCGTCATCGACGAGTCGACCGGGGTGATCGCCCACGACATGCGCGCGATCACCGAGCAGGTCGGCCACGTGCGGGACGCGGCCGGCATCATCGACGTGAGTATCGCGACCACCGACGCCGCCACCGCGGCGGTCATCGGGCAAGCCCGGCAGGCCGAGGAGGTGATCCGGTCGCTGGAGCAGAGCCTGCGCCGGGTGGCCGCGACCGCGCATCTGGTCACCGGCATCGCCGGGCAGACCCGGCTGCTCGCGCTCAACGCCACGATCGAGGCCGCGCGGGCCGGGAAGCTGGGCGAAGGGTTCACGGTCGTCGCCGACGAGGTGAAGGAGCTGGCCACCAACACCGCGCGTTCCACCGAGCAGATCACCACCACCATCACCGACCTGGAACGCGACACCGCCGAGATGGCCCGCACCATCACCACCATGATCGATGGGATCGCCAGCGTCGGGCAGGCCACCGACTCGCTGCGCTCGGTCGCGGCCGACCAGGACGACGTGGTCGGCCGCCTCTCCCAACAGATGACCGAGACCCTGGGCCGGGTGGAGGACATGTCGACGCTGGCGGACCGGCTGGAACGGCGGCAGCACGAACGGACCGCCGCGCAGAGCACAGCCCGGCTGTCGCGGCCGGGGCGCGCGCCGGTCACCGTCCCGGTGGTCAACCTCAGCGCCGGGGGGCTGCGCTGCGGCGTGCCGGAAGGGCCGGCTCTGCCCGAGGGGGAGGCGGTCACCCTGGAGCTGGAGCATGCCGGGCAGCGGGTCACCGTCCACGCGGTGGTGGCGAACCTGAGCGCCGACGGCCGCGAGGTGGGCCTGCAGTTCCTCCTCGGCGACGAGGCCGGCGCGCGGGAACTGGCCGCTCTCGTCGACTCCGTCCTGACGGCGGTCGCCCACTCCTGAGCAGGGTCAGGCCGCCGTGACCCGGTCGGGGTGGTGGGTGCCGCAGTGGGGACTGCGCGCCTGACGAATGTCATGGGCGGTCGGTGACGGGTGACAGTGCTGCCCGGCCCGGCGGTGCCGCACGATGCAGGCATGACCCTCACCACCTCTTCGCAGACCGCCGCCGGCGCCGGTGTGGCCGCGGTCGACCTGGACGGCGTGGTCAAGCGCTTCGGCGCCGTGACCGCCGTCGACGGCATCTCGCTGAGCATCCGGCCGGGGGAGGTGGTCGCGCTGCTCGGCCCGAACGGGGCCGGCAAGACCACCACTGTCGACATGCTGCTGGGCCTGCTACGACCCGACGCGGGCCGCGTCGAGGTGTACGGGCGTCCCCCGCACGAGGCGGTCGCGCTGGGCCTGGTCTCGGCGGTGATGCAGAGCGGCGGGCTGCTCAAGGACTACACCGTCGGCGAGACAGTGCGGCTGATCGCCGTGCTGTTCGGCAAGTCCCGCGCGGCGGTCGACGAGGCTCTGGAACGGGCCGGGTTGACCGAGATCGCGGGCCGTCCGGTCGGCAAGTGCTCGGGCGGGCAGCAGCAGCGGCTGCGGTTCGCGATGGCGTTGCTGCCCGACCCGGAGCTGCTGATCCTGGACGAGCCGACGACCGGCATGGATGTGGCCGGCCGGCACGACTTCTGGACGGCGATCCGCGACGACGCCCGCCGCGGCCGCACGGTCATCTTCGCCACCCACTACCTGGAGGAGGCCGACGCGTACGCCGACCGGGTCGTCTTCGTGCGGCGCGGGCGCGTCGTCGCCGACGGCACCGCCGCCGAGGTGAAAGCCCTCGCGTCGGGCCGTACTGTGCGGGCCACCCTGCCCGGCGCCGAGGCGGCCACCCTCGAGCGGATCGACGGGGTCGACCGGGCCGAGGTCCGCGGCGACACGATCTTCCTGCACGGCAACGACACCGACCCGATCGCCCGCTATCTGCTCACCCGCACCGAGGCCCGCGACCTGGAGATCACCTCCCGCAACCTCGAAGACGCGTTCCTGACCCTGACGGCCGACGAGGAGAAGAAATGACCGCTGTCGCGATCCCCGACCGCACCCTGCCACGCTTCGGCGGCTTCAGCCTCGGCATGATCAAGCTGGAGTTGCGGCGCATGCTGCGCAACCGCCGCACCGTCGTGTTCACCTTCGTCCTGCCCGCCGTGTTCTTCCTGCTCTTCGGCACCAGCGGCGACTACAGGACCGAACGCCTGGGCGCGGGCAACGTCACCGGCTACGTGCTGGTCAGCATGGCCGTCTACGGGGCGATGCTCGCCACCACCTCGGGCGGGGCGATGGTCTCGGTCGAACGGGCCGCCGGGTGGAGCCGGCAGCTGCGGCTGACCCCGCTGAGCCCGGTCGCGTACATCGCGGTGAAACTCGTCATCGCCATGATCATCGGGGCGGTGTCGGTGGCCGTCGCCTTCGTGGTCGGCGCGTTCTCCGGGGCCGAGCTGCCGGCGTACGCGTGGGTGGCCTGCGGCCTGCTGGCCTGGGTCTGCGCGCTCGTCTTCGCCGCGTTCGGCCTGTTCATGGGCTACCTGCTGCCCAGCGAGAACGTCATGCAGATCCTCGGCCCGGTGCTGGCGGTGCTGTCGTTCGCCGGGGGGCTGTTCGCGCCGGTCGACCAGTTCGGCCACACCTTCGCCACGATCGCCAAGTTCACCCCGGTGTACGGGGTCGGGGAGATCGCCCGCTACCCGCTGACCCACACCGGCAACCTGTGGCTGTCCACCCTCAACGTCGTGGTCTGGGCCACGGTCTTCTCCGCCGGGGCGATGTGGCGGTTCCGCCGGGACACGGCGCGCGGGTGAGCCGTAGGTTCATGGCCATGACGGCGACGGGTGGCCCACCGCGCCACGGCTGGCTGTTCGCCGCCGTCTGGCTCTTCTACCTCACCGGCAACGTCCAGGCCCTGCTGCACCAGCCGACCACGCTGTGGCGCGTCACCGGCCTGATCTCCGTCGTCCTGTTCGCCGCGGCCTACCTCTACCTGGTCGCCCGGGCCCGCCTGATCCGCCGCGACGTCCGCCCGCCCCGGCACACCCCGCACACGTGGCTGGGCATCGCCGCCCTGCTGGCCCTGTTCGCCGCGCAGGTGCCCGGCGCCGGCGACAGCGCCCTGACCTGCCTGGTCTACATCGCCGCTCTGGCGATGGTGAACCTGCCGATCGTCCAGGCCGCGCCGCTGGCGGTGATCCTGTTCGCGGGCGCCGAGATCTCGACGCGCACCGTCGACGGCTGGACCGACGGCGGCTACGGCCTGGCCGTGCTCCTCGGCTCCCTGGCCACCTACGGCATCCGGACCGCCGACGAACGCCGGCGCGGCCTGGTGGCCGCGCAGAAGGAGCTCTCCGAACGGGCCGTACAGGACGAACGGGCCCGCATCGCCGCCGACCTGCACGACATCCTCGGCCACTCGCTGACCGTCGTCACCGTCAAGGCCGAACTCGCCCAGCGGCTGCTCGACGTCGACATCGACCGGGCCCGCGCCGAGCTGGCCGACCTGGAGGCCCTGGCCCGCGACGCCCTGGCCGACGTCCGCGCGACCGCGATGGGGGTACGGGGCATCTCGCTGCCCGGGGAGATCGCCGCCGCCCGTGAGGCCCTGGCCGCCGCGAACGTCGAGGCCGACCTGCCCGGCGCCGCCGACGAGGTCCCCACGCGTAACCGGGAGCTGTTCGCCTGGACGATCCGCGAGGCCGTCACCAACGTGGTGCGCCACGCCCACGCCCACCACGTCGAGGTGCTGCTCGCCCCGGCCAGCGTGGAGATCGTCGACGACGGCGTCGGGGGGCATCCGGTCGGCGGGCAGGGGCTGGCCGGGCTACGCCGGCGGGCCGAGGCACTGGGCGGCAAGCTGGTCGCCGGGACGAGGACCGACCGACCCGGTTTCCGGGTCCGCGTGGAGGTACCGACATGATCAAACTGCTGCTCGCCGACGACCAGGCCCTCGTCCGCGGCGCGATGGCCGCCCTGCTCGACATGGAACCCGACCTGAACGTGGTCGCCGAGGTCGGCCGCGGTGACGAGGTCGTGCCGGCCGCCCTGGCCAGCGGGCCCGACGTGGCGCTGCTCGACGTGGAGATGCCCGGCCTCGACGGGGTCGCCGCCGCCCGCGCCCTGCACCAGGCCCTGCCCTCGTGCCGGGTGCTGATGGTCACCACCTTCGGCCGGGCCGGCTACCTGCGCCAGGCGATGGCCGCCGGCGCCGGCGGGTTCATCGTCAAGGACACCCCGGCCCGTCAGCTCGCCGACGCCGTGCGCCGCGTCCACGAGGGCCTGCGCGTCGTCGACCCGGCCCTGGCCGCCCAGTCCCTGGCGCAGGGGGACTCGCCGCTGACCGAACGCGAGACCGGGGTGCTGCGGGCCGCCCGCGACGGCGGCACCGTCGCCGACATCGCCCACGAACTGCACCTGTCCGAAGGCACCGTCCGCAACCACCTCTCCGCGGCGATCGGCAAGACCGGCGCCCGCACCCGCGCCGAAGCCGTCCGCCTGGCCGCGGAGAACGGCTGGCTGCTCACTTGAGGATTCCCGTTCCGATGCACCCGAGCAGCAACCGGTAGCGACCGGGTCGCGCACCCGTCACCCACAAAAGTTCCCCCTGTCAGCAACGACGAGGGGGGAACCACCATGAACGCCGCCATCACCACTACCACCGCCGCGACCGCGCCCGTCACCGGCGAGCAGGAGACGTTGATCCGCGAGAACATGGCGCTGGTCGGGCACATGGTGCGCGAGATGCTGTTCAAGGTCCCCCCGCACGTGCACCGCGACGACCTCGCCTCGGCCGGGTACGCCGCCCTGGTCACCGCCGCCCGCGCGTTCGACCCGCGACGCGGCGTCCCCTTCGGCCGCTTCGCCGCCGTGCGCGTGCGCGGCGCCCTGCTCGACGAACTGCGCGGCATGGACTGGGCCAGCCGCTCCGTGCGCGCCCTCGCCCGCCGCGCCGAGCAGGCCCGGCAGGAACTCGCCGCCCGACTCGGCCGTACCCCCACCGACACCGAACTGGCCGAGCTGCTCGGCGTCGCCGTGGGCGAGCTCGCCCACGTCCAGGACGACGTGCAGCGCGCCGCCGTCCTGTCGCTGCAGGGCTTCGCCGCGGGCACCGCCGAGGAGATGGTCGCCGAGACGTCCCTGAACCCCGAGGAGATGCTGCTGCACCGCGAACGCATCGGCTACCTGCACGACGCCGTGGCCGTGCTGCCCGAGCGGCTGCGCTACGTCGTCGAGGCGTCCTACCTGCGCGAGCGTCCCCTGGCCGAGGTCGCCGCCGAGCTGGACGTCACCGAGTCCCGCGTGTCGCAGCTGCGCACCGAGGCCCTCGCCCTGCTCAAGGACGGCCTGGCCACCCACATGGAGCAGCAGGAGACCGGCAGCGCCAAGGACGGCTGCGTCGCCCGCCGCCGCGCCCGCTACGCCGCGAGGATCGCCGCCCGCACGACCATGTCGTCCCGCCTGGCCGCCACCGACGTGCAGGGCCTGCGCCTGGCCGCCTGACCGGCGGCCCGCCCTACAACATGGAGTGCGGCAGCCGAACGGCTCGCCCGCAACCGTCACAGTCATGAGATAGCGTCGTCATCGCCGGGCACGGTACCTGCGCGGCTCGGGGGAAGGAAAGCGATTTCATGACGGTGACCTTGCAAGATGTCCGGGACGCCGCGAAGCGGATCGAAGGGGTCGCCCACCACACCCCGGTCCTGCGCTCGCGCACCTTGGACGGCCTGGTCGGCGCCGAGGTCTACCTGAAGGCCGAGAACCTGCAGCGGATCGGCGCGTTCAAATTCCGCGGCGCCTACAACGCCATCCGCAAGCTCGGCCCCGACCAGCTCGCCCGCGGCATCGCGGCATACTCGTCCGGCAACCACGCCCAGGCCGTCGCCCTGTCGGCCCGCGAGCTCGGCACCCACGCCGTGATCGTCATGCCCGAGGACACCCCGCGCTCCAAACTCGACGCGGTCGCCGGCTACGGCGCCGAGATCCTCACCTACGACCGCTACACCGGCAACCGGGAAGAGATCGGCCGCGAACTCGCCGAGGAGCGCGGGCTGACGCTGATCCCGCCCTACGAGCACCCCGACGTCATCGCCGGGCAGGGCACCGCCGCACTCGAGCTCCTGGCGGAGGCCGGGCACCTCGACGCGATCCTCGTGCCGGTCGGCGGCGGCGGCCTCGTCGCCGGCAGCGCGATCGCGGCCAAGGGCGTGCAGCCGGGCATCCGCGTGATCGGCGTCGAACCCGAGGCGGGCAACGACACCTTCCTGTCGCTGGCCGCGGGGGAGCGGGTGACGATCCCGGTGCCGCGCACGATCGCCGACGGGCAGGGCGCCCCCACCCCGGGCGAGCTGACCTTCTCGATCAACAAGGAGCTTGTCGACCAGATCGTGCTGGTCAGCGACGAGGAGATCCGCGACGCCCTGCGCTTCGCCGTCGACCGGCTCAAACTCGTCATGGAACCCAGCGGCGCCTCCGGCCTGGCCGCCCTGCTGGCCAAGCGGCTCGACCCGCCGCCCGCCCGGATCGGCGTGATCATCTCGGGGGGCAACGTCGGGGCGGCCCGCCTCGCCGAGCTACTCGCCTAACACCTTCGCCTCCACCCGCGGGTCGAGGCCGACCCGGAGCCGGTCGGCGCGTTGCGGCACGCCGCCGGGCAGGCCGCGCAACCACGTCCAGGTGTCGGTGACGGTGTCGCGCACAGGACGGCAGACCAGGCCGTTCGCGTACGCCTTGCCGGTGTCCCCGCCGTGCAGGAAGTCGTGCAGCTCGCCCGGGCCGGGCGCCAGGGTGGGGCCGCCGCGGGCGAGCCGGTTCAGCCACCACGGCAGCCGGCCGATGTCCTCGTACGGACCGAGGATCAGTCCCGCCCGGGCCAGCAGCACCGGCCCGGCCCACGAAGCCGGACCCGCCCAGGATCAGCAGTCTCATGCGGAGAAGGTTGCCTGGTCCCGCATCGGAACCGGAAGAGTTTCTCGCTACGAGCGCAACGCCCGCAACGCCTCCACCACGAGCGCGTGGTCCTCGGCCTGCGGCAGACCCGACACGGTCACCACCCCGACCACACCCACCTCGCGGATGCGGATCGGGAACGCCCCACCGTGCGCCGCGTAGTCGGCCGGGTCGACCCCCATGCCCGCGTCGAGCTCCTGCCCCTTGGCCGCCAGCCGCCGGCCCACCAGGTACGACGACGCCCCGTACCGCTCGACCACCCGCACCTTGCGCTCGATCCACCGGTCGTTGTCGGCCACACTGCCGGCCAGGCCCGCGTGGAACAGCTGCTGCGTACCGCGCCGGATGTCGACCGCCACCGGCAGACCCCGCCGGTTCGCCAGGTCGACCAGCAGGCTACCGAGCCGCCACGCGTCGGCGTTGTCGAAACGGGCCAGCTCGAGCTCGCGCTCCTGGGCTTCCAGCTCGGCGATCAGATCTTCACTCATGGCAGGCATTATCGGCCGCGCCGGCGCTGAAGCCAGATCCCGAGCGCCGCCACTGCGATGAAGATCATCATTGAGCAGCAGAGAGCCTTGATGAACATCCGCGCCTCCCTCATGGCCTAGGGTCCATATTCGTGCGCCTGGCCACCTTCAATCTGCTGCACGGCAGATCCCTGTCCGACGGCACGGTACACGCCGACCGCGTCGCCGCCGCCGTGACCGACCTCGACGCCGACGTGCTCGGCCTGCAGGAGGTCGACAAGGCCCAACCCCGCAGCGGCCTGCTCGACCTCACCGCCATCGCCGCCGACGCCCTCGGCGCCAAGGTCCACCGGTTCGCCGCCGCCGTCGTCGGCACACCGGGCGAGACCTGGCAACCCTGGCGCAGCGCCGACGACAACCACCGACCCCTGTACGGGATAGCCCTCGTCAGCCGATACCCGGTGACCCGCTGGCAGATCACCGCCCTGCCGGCCGCGCCGATGCGCTCGCCGATCTACGACCCCGGCAACGGGCTGCGGCTGCTCAAGGACGAACCCCGGGTGCTGCTCGCCGCCGTCCTCGAGACCCCGCGCGGGCCGATGACCGTCGCCACCACCCACCTGTCGTTCGTGCCCGGCTGGAATCTGCGGCAACTGCGTCACGCCGTACGCGCCCTGCGAGTCCTGCCGGCGCCCCGGGTGCTGCTCGGCGACCTCAACATGCCGACCCGGCCCGTACGAGCCGTCTCCGGCTGGCGGCCCCTGGCCCGGGCCGCGACCTTCCCCAGCCCGATGCCACGCGCCCAGCTCGACCACATCCTGGCCGACCCGCGCGGCATCGAGGGCCTCGGCCGCGTCGTGCGGTCCGCCACCGGCCGCCCCCCGTTCTCCGACCACCTGCCCCTGGTCGTTCAGCTCGACCGCTGACGCCGCCGCGGCCGCAGGAACACGTCCTCCAGCCCGTCCTCCGGATCCCACTGCTCGCCGACCTTCCGGAACCCGAACCCGGCGATCGTCGCCCGCGACCCGGCGTTGTCCGGCCGGATACTCGCCCGCACCGCGGTCACCTCCGGATGCGCGTCGGCCCGTTCCAGCAGCGCCCGCAGCATCGCCTTGGCATAGCCGCGCCGCCGGAAGGCCGGATCCACCGAGTACGCCACCTCGACGACCCCGTCACCGTCCGGCGGCCCATGAAACCCAGCGTGACCGACGACGACACCCTCGGGCTCGGCCACCACGGCCCGCGCGATCCACTCCGCCGCCCGCGGATCGACCCCGATCTCGGCCCGGCGGACCCGCCACAACCAGGCCTCATCCACCAGATACACACTCAGCGGGGTACCCGCGGCCGCACTCGCCGCGGCCAGGTCACCGTCGATCAGAGCCGACAGGGCGGCGGGGGAGAGCTGTACGAATCGGATGTCCGGCACGCAGCGATGATCACATACAGTCGCGGACATTAGCCACCGTTAGGTTGTGCCCAACTAAATTGGGCACTATGGTTCATCGCATGATCGAGAGCACCGGGCTCGACCACATGGTCTGCTTCCAGCTCCACGCGGCCAGCCGCGCCATGACCGCCGTCTACCGCCCCGCCCTCGACCCCCACGGCCTCACCTACCCCCAATACCTCACCCTGCGCGCCCTCTGGCACCACGGCCCCACCACCGTCCGCACCCTCGGCCACCTCCTCGACCTCGACAGCGGCACCCTCAGCCCCCTGCTCAAAAGACTCGAAACCGCAGGCCACGTACACCGCGAACGAGGCACCACCGACGAACGCACCGTCATCGTCCACCTCACCGACACCGGCACCCAGCTCCGCGACACCCTCGCCGACCTACCGAAACGCGTCGCCTGCTCCACCGACCTCACCGAGGACGAATTCGTCCAGCTCCACCACCTGCTCGGCCGCGTCCGCGCCGGCAGAACCCCCTGAAAGACATCCCAGGAGGACCCATCCCCATGTCCGCGATCTACACCGCCTCCGCCACCGCCACCGGCGACGGCCGCAACGGCCACGTCCGCTCCAGCGACGGCGTCCTCGACCTCGACCTCGCCGTCCCCAAGGAAATGGGCGGCGCCGGCGGCGACCACACCAACCCCGAACAACTCTTCGCCGCCGGCTACGCCGCCTGCTTCCACAGCGCGCTCAAACTCGTCGCCCGCTCCCGCAAAATCACCCTCACCGACACCGCCATCACCGTCGACGTCGGCATCGGCCCCAAGACCGACGGCACCCCGGGCTTCGTCCTCGACGTCGCCATCGAGGCCGAGATCCCCGGCCTCGACGAGGCACAGACCCGCGAACTGCTCGAAGCAGCCCACCAGGTCTGCCCCTACTCCAACGCCACCCGCGGCAACATCGACGTCAAACTCACGGTCGCCTGACCCCCAGCGCCGTTACCCGAGCTTTCCCAGCGCGCGGTTCGTGCGGTTCGCCCGCACAGCCGCGCGCTGCTGCTGCGCGGTCACCTCGATATAGTTCTGCGACGTCGTCAACGACGCGTGCCCCAGCAACCGCATGATCTCGCTGGCGTTGGCACCGTCCTCGGCCAGCCGCGTCGCGAACGTGTGCCGCAACGCATGCAACTGAGCGCCACGCGGAACCCGATCAGTGACACCGGCCCGGCGATAACACGAGCTCACCAGATACTGCAGACCACCGCGCCGCAGGGGCGCACCCTGACGATCGACCATCAACACCGCACTGGACGCGGCCCGGCCGAATCGCACCCGCCGCGACTCGACATAACGCACCACCACGGCGTCAAGCTCCGGCTCGATCGGCACCGTCCGGGGTCGCCCACCCTTACCGGCCACCTCGACACGCCGCTCACCGGGCCGCCCCAGAAAACTCCCCAGCCGCAGCTCGAGCAGCTCGGAAAGGCGCAACCCGGCACACAGGGCCAGCGCCAGCACCGCGAGATCACGTTCGGGCCAAGGATCCCGCTGACGGTCATCGGCCTTGCTCACCGCGTCGAGCAGCTGCTCCGGAGTGTCCTCACCGCGCAGCGGCTTGGGGGAGTGGGCCGGCAGCCGCGGCTTGTCCACCGCGGACATCGGATTGCCCGCCACCACCTGCTCGGTCACCAGAAACGTGAAGAACGCGTTCCACGACGACCATGCCCGAGCCACCGAGGCCGGCGCCCGCGGCCCCGCGAAACCCGCGAAGGCCGCCCGCAGAGCCCTGGGGGAGAGGTCACCGAGAGTGACCGGTGCCGTACCGATCAACGCGACGATCGAAGTCAAGTCCCGCTCGTACGCCCGCAGGGTGTGGACAGACGGCTTCCGTGCAGCCCGAGCGGCCAGGAAGTCATCGATCAGCTCGTCCACCGGCTCGTTCCGCCCATCATGCATAAGAGACATTATACAGCACTTTGCAACATTTGTACGTATCCGAGCGGTCGCACACAAGGGCCACACCACGCCATCGCGCCGAGGCAAAGTGATCATGAAATCGAACACACCATTCACCGGTTCACCGAACCCTTACGTATCCTCCCCAGCGGTAGCACCAACGTATTCCGTGGCTGTAACAGCATCAGGAGGTACAAATGGGCGATCCTCAACCGCTCGATCCCGACACCGCGCAGGCGCGGCTCTGGGGCGAGGCGATCCTCGGCGAGGTAGTCCAGCACCTGGCCGGCGTGGGCGCGAGCAGGGCCGCGAACCCGGTGCCGGCCGAGCAGCGGTCGTCAATTGTGCGGGAGTTCATCGCCCCGCCGCCGGAATCGCCCGCGGACTTCACGACCGTGCTGGAACAGCTCACCCGCGCCGCCGCCGACTCGTTGGACACGACCGCCCCCGGGCTTCTCGGTGGGTTCGTCGGGGGCGGCCTGTACGCGTCCGCGCTCGCCGCCTTCCACACCGCCGCTCTCAACCGATTTGGTTCGCTGGCTTTCGCGGCACCGGGGTTCACCGCGATCGAGGAGGGCGTGCTCCGCTGGATCGCAACCGGCGTCGTCGGCCTGCCGTCCGGATCAAGCGGCATCCTGACCACCGGCGGGTCGGCGGCGAACCTCTCCGCGCTGATCGCGGCCCGCTACCACCGGCTCGGCGAAGACTTCACCGGCGGCACCTTGTACGTCTCGGAGTTCGCGCATCACTCGGTCGCGAAGGCGGCCAGGGTCGCCGGGCTGCCCGCCTCCGCCGTTCGCACCGTGCCCGGCGACGCGGACCTGCGGATGGACGTCGCCGCCGCGGCCCGGATGATCGCGGACGACCGGGCTGCGGGTCGGCGGCCGTTCCTGCTGGTCGGCACTGCCGGGCACACCGACACCGGCACGGTCGACCCGCTGGGCGAGCTGGCGGATCTAGCCGGCCGCGAGGATCTGTGGTTTCACGCCGACGCGGCGTACGGCGGGTTCTTCCGGCTGACTGTGCGCGGGCAGGCCCGGCTGACCGGCATCGAGCGCGCCGACTCGGTCACCATCGACCCGCACAAGAGCCTGTTCCTGCCGTTCGGCACGGGTGCCCTGGTGCTCCGGGACCCGGCGATACTGGCCGCCGCACACGGGCTGACCGGGCCGTACCTGCGCGACGTGGGCGCCGAGGAGGGTCTGCCCGACTACGCTGAGCTGGGCCTGGAGCTGTCTCGCGAGCCGCGCGGCACGATGCTGTGGCTTCCGTTGCAGTTGCACGGTGTGGCGGCGTTCCGCTCCGCGCTGGACGAGAAGCTCGACCTGGCCGAACACGCGAACCGCCGGTTGGCCGGCCTGTCCGGGATCGAGACACCGTGGCGTCCGGACCTGTCGACGGCGGTGTTCCGTGCCCGCGACGACGCAGCGACGAGCCGGATTCTCGACCACGTCAACGCCGACGGCCGGATCTACCTCACCAGCACGACGATCCGAGGCTACCGAATCATCCGGCTCGCGATCCTTTCCCACCGGACGCGTGCGGCCGACGTGGACCACGCGCTCGACCTTGTCGCCGAGGCCTCTGTGTAGCCGATGTTCGTGCCCCTGGTGCGGGCAAGAACGGGTTCGCCTCCACCCGCTACTTTACATAATGCTGATTATCGACCCGGACTGTCCTGGAGGATCATTCAAAACCCGACTTTGTCGAGGGCGATGCCCGGGTCAACGACGACGAGTCCGTCGAGGTCGGCTGGTTCGATCAGGATTCGGTGCCGCCGCTGCCTCCGCACCAAGCGCGCTGCCTGACACTGGCCCTGGCCGAGGACGTCGGCCCGTGGATCGCCGATCCGGTCTGGGAATCAGGGCCCGCACCTGCCGCTCCCCCGTTGCCGGTCTGGTGAGGTAGCTGTCCAGGGTTTCGTGGCGCGGGCGCAGCCGGTCCTCCTGGCGTTGCAGCTCGTCGCGGACTGCTCGGACGCGTTCCAGGTAGCCGTTGGCGGTGCGGGTGGCGGCGAGAAGGCCCCTGCTGGATCGTAGTGGCGCAGGGCGTGGGTGCTGCCGGGGACGGTCGGGCGGGGTCGTGGGTCGATCGTGAATGTGGCGAGCACGGTGGGGTATCTACCGTCGGCTCATCTGGCGGCGTACGGGGCTTCGAAGGCGTACGTGTTGTCGTTACCCGGGCTTTGTGGCGGAGTTCCGCGACACGGGCGTACGGGTGGTGACGGTGAGTCCTGGTCCGACGGCGACGCCGATGAACCGGTGGCCGGCGTGGGGTAAGCGGCAGCCGGATGATGGGTCAGTGGCTGCCCAGTTCGACGAGTAGGACGCCGGCGATGACCAGCAGGATGCCGGCGCCCATCGTCTTGGTGAGGGGCTCCTTGAAGGCGGTGCGGGCGATGATCGCGGTGCCGGCGATGCCGATGGCGGACCAGATGCCGTACGCGACGCCGATGTCGACGCCTTCTTGCAGGGCGAAGGAGAGCAGGGTGAACGAGGCGACGTAGCCGGCGAGGATCGGGGCGATCCATTTCTTGACGCGCAGGCCTTCGGAGACGCGCAGGGCGATGGTGGCGCTGATCTCGATGGCGATGGCCAGGGCGAGGTAGAGGTAGCTCACCGGGTGGCCTGGGCCGGGTGGGAGCCGAGTTCGATGAGCAGGACGCCGCCGATGATGGCGGCGAAGCCGAGGGCCATGAGCCAGGTGAGCGGATCGCCGAAGAGGGCGGCGGCGGCCAGGGCGGTGAGGGCGACGCCGCTGGCCGCCCAGATGCCGTAGGCGACGCCGATCGGCATGCCGAGGCGCAGGACGGCGGAGAGCAGGATGAACGCGGCGGTGTAGCCGGCGACGACGAGGACGTACCAGCCGGGGTGGTCGACGGCGGCGCGCAGGGCGAGGCTGGCGCTGACCTCGGAGACGATGGCGGTGCTGAGGGCGATCCACTTCATTCTTCGGTTCTGGTGCACGGCCGGGTTTTAGGCAAGGGTGTGGCGGGTGCGGGTCGCGGGGATCACTGGGCACCGCCCTGACCATGCGCGGCCGGATCCGGGCATTCCTCGCGAGTCGCCCGGAGGCCGCGCGGGGTGAGTTCACCCTGCCCGGGCTGACTTGTGCGCCGCGTGTCGTCTTTACCCCCGGGCGCTGAATTGTCGGTGGGGCCTGATAAAAGAGTCATACAAATGTTCGAAGATGGGTGAGGGGCAGGGCGATGGCGGGGCTGAGCACCGATGAGCTGCAAGTGATCCGGGACGGGCTGGGTGCGGGGCGTAAGCCGCGGGTCCAGTTCACCGACGCGGCGGGACAGATGGCCGGGCAGATCGGTCAGGTGATCCAGCTGGGTGATCCGGCGGAGTCCGACGAGTGGGTGGTGGTGCGGTTCGGGCGTGACGAGCTGCCCTTCTCCCCCGCTGATCTGCGGGTGGCGCCGCGGGGTGCGGTGGCGAAGAAGGTGGCGCCCGCGCCCGTGGTCGAGGAGAAGCCGGCCGGTCCGGCGTTCGTGCTCGACCAGCCGACGCCGGCTTCTGCGACGGGGGCGGCCGGCAACGGGTCGCAGCCTGCCGCGAAGCCCGCGGTCGGCGAGGAGGCAGCGAGCGTACCGGCGCCTCGTAAGGCTGTGGGCCGGTCGGCCAAGCCGAAGCCGCCGCCGGGGTTGACGGTGACGCTGGCCTACGGCGAGGGCGAGTGGACGGTGGCGGCGTCGCAGGGTTCGAAGGCTTTGGCGAAGCCCTACGTGATCCGTCCGGCCGAGGCGTTGCGGATGGTGTCGCTGATCGACGTGCCGGGGGTGCAGGAGGCGGTTGAGCACATCCTGTCCGCCGAGCGGGCCGGGGCCGAGGAGCAGGCGGCCCGGCTGCGGGCCGAGTTGGCCGAGGTGGAGGCCCGGCTGGCCGAGCTCGGCGAGACGCTGTGACGGCGCGGCCGGGCCGTCATCTCATTGCCGGGTGACGTGCTCGGCCGCGGCGCGGCGCGGGCGGACCCGGGAGGTGTCGTGGGTGCGGGTGGTGTCGATGGTGTGCGGCAGTTCGGGTTCGTCGGGGCGCAGCGGGGCGAGGGTGTCGTGGATGCCGTCCATGATGCGGCGGGTCGCCTGCATCGCCTGGGCGCCCGCGGTGCCGGTGACCCCGGTCAGGTCGACGGGGGTGCCGAAGCGGACGTGGACGACCGGGCGGTGGCGCAGGGCCCGCAGGATCGAGCGCCCGATGTTCTTCGGGGTCTCGTAGGGCAGGACGGCGTGGGCGCCCCACTGGGCGACCGGCAGCACGGGGGCGCCGGAGAGGGCGGCCATGCGGGCGACGCCGGTTTTGCCGCGCTCGGGCCACATCCAGGGGTCGAGGCCGATGCGCCCCTCGGGGTAGACGAGCACGAGGGCGCCGTCGCGCAGGGCCTGGGCGGCGGTGGGCAGGGCGTCGGCGACGTGGGTGGTGTTGCGGTCGACGCGGATGTGCCCGGCGGCGCGCATGGCGGCCCCGGCGACGGGGGCGTCGAAGATGCCGCCGGTGGCCAGGATCCGCGGGGCGATGCGCGCCTTGTGGCAGGCGGCGGTCATCACGACCGGGTCGAACGGGCTGACGTGGTTCGCCGCGAGGATCAGGGGGCCGGTGCGCAGCGCGGCGGGGATGTCGCCCGAGACGTGCAGCCGGCACAGCGGGAGAACGATGATGCGTGCGAGCACGAGCATGAACCGCCACATGAGGGGGGTTCGCGAGGTGGGGATGCTGTCCATGAGGCCGCCAATGATCGCATGACCGGCACGGCGTCACGGATCACCCGTGCGGCCGCCCCGCATCGTCGCAGCAGCCATCCGAGCCGCTACGTGCGGTGACCGCTGGGCCGTTTCCCGCGGGCGGCGGAGGGCAGCAGGCGTCGCGGCCTTCCTTAAGGGCGACCGCGGCGATGACCAGGGCGGCGATCGGGAGATTCAGCCTGGCATCGGAACTCCTTGCTCGAGGTCGAGGGAGTCGGTGAGGGTGCTCCAGCCCAGGATTCCGGTGAGGCCTTTCAGTGGCTTGCCGATGCTGAGGCCCTCGCTGCCGATGGTGCACAGGTAGAGACCGGTGTCGTGGTCGCTGTTGCGCATCTTCACGATGTTCAGAGCCCGGGCGACTTTGGATTGGTGTTCGAGGTAGCGCAGCTGGATGACGTTGTGGAACAGGAACATGATCCCGCTCAGTGGTTCCTTCGCCGGGCCCAGGGTGGTGGTTTCGCTGGTGACCAGCAGGGATGCGCCGGCGGCGCGGATGACGCCCATGAGGCTGCGCATAAAGGCAGGGAACCGGTCGGATTCGCGCGCGGCGAAGACCATCTCGGCGAGGCTGTCGATGACCACTCGGCCGACATCTCCTCGGACGAGTTCGGTGCGAATGACGGCGGCCAGGACGTCGAGGTCGAGGCTGCCCATCGGCACGTGGGAGATGGTGAGGTTGCCGGTGTTACAGGCCGATTGGAAGTCCCAGCCGAACCCCTTGGCCATGCCGACGAGTTGGCCGGCCGAGTCCTGGAAGGTGATGTAGAGGCAGTGTTCGGACTTGGTCAGGCCCTCGGCGATGTACCGCAGGGAGCCGATCGTCTTACCGGCCCCGGGCTGGCCCAGGATCAGCGTGCTGTCACCCCGGGGGATCCCGCCGCCCATCAGCTCCTTCATCCCGGGGATCCCCGGGTCTATCCGGCCAGACAGGAGAGGAATCTCGGCCGGACCGATCGTCTCGACCCGGGGGAAAACCTGGAAGCCGTCCGGGCCGATGTGGAAGGTGTGTTTGCCCTCCAGGTACGGGCGGCCGCGCAGTTTCACCACCCGGATCCACCGCCGGTCGACGGGCTCCCGGGGCTGGTAGGCCAATTGCAGGATGCCATCGGCAAGGGAGAACTCCGCCCCGCTCTCCATCTCCTGCGGGGTGTATTCGCCCAGCAGCAACAGGACCGTCTTGCTGTGCGCGACCCGGCTGGTCAGCCGGTACAGCGTCATACGCAGGTCCGGTTCGGTGGTGAAATCGCGCAGCATCTTCACGCTGTCGATCACCACGATCGACGGGGAGTCATCGTTGGCTTTGCGGACCACCTCGGCGACCAGCGGCTCCAGCCCGTCGGTTCTGGCATGGTCCAGGAAGTCACCGAGGTGCAGGAACTCGATCTTGGGTCCCAACGCGTCCAGGTCGAAGAAGGAGAACGGGGCCAGGTGCTCCACAATCTTCGAGTGGGGTTCCGACAGGGTGGTGTAGTAGACGGCCTTGTGCTCAGCGGTGGCGTTGGCAAAACAGATCTGCTGGGCAAGGATCGTCTTGCCCGTCCCGGGCGGCCCCGCCATCACCACCACCGAACCCGGCTCGAGGCCACCTCCCAGGATCAGGTCCAGCTCGGCGATACCGGTCGAGAGTCGCTTCCTCACCGCTCACCACGCCCGTTCCGAATGAGGTTCTCGGTTACCCTGATCAGCTCGTCCCGGTCGTAGGGTTTGGCCAACACCGCGTCCGCGTCCGACGCCAACTGCCAGTCACCGCTGATCGCCAGGATCGGAATGTCCACCGTCGCCGCACCGGCGCGCAGGCACCGCATGAGCTCCAGGCCGTCCATCACCGGCATCATCACGTCGGTCACCACCAGATCCGGAGACGAGGCCCGCGCCAACTCCAAGGCGGCGGCGCCGTTCGCGGCGTCGAGAACCACATAACCGATCTTCTCGAAGATGCGGCGTAGCAGATACCGCAGGTCCGACTCGTCGTCGACCACCAGGACCGTGACCCCCATATCAGCCCCCTACCTCGCAAAACTATCAGGGCAACCATTGCTTGACTGGCAAACCCGGCCAGAGGTGGTCGGTCCTGGTCGTAACCTGCCCGGCATCGTTTTTCTGAATGAATTCCGGGCGTGACGTCGGCCGGCTCGGCGGGGTATCCGGGGGCGTCGCGCAGGGCGTTCAGCAGCCAGGACCGGGCCGCATCGCACGGGGTGTGACCGAAGCGGGCGAGGACGTGTCCGGGCGTGCCGGTCGCCACCCCGCCGACAGTTACAGCGGATCGTGTACTCCCCTTAAGGGTGTCGATCGTCAGGCGGTGTGGACCGGCGAGCGGTGAAGCCGGACTCGGCGACGGTGAGCCAGTGGTCGACGGCGGCTGCGTCGTGGTGCCGGATCGACCAGTCGACCATGCGCAGGCTCATGTGCGCCCAGTACGCGTCGCGGCGCCGCGTGGAGAGGCCGGTGAGGCGCTGGTCGATCGGGGCGGTCAGCGTGCGCGCCCGGCCGGTCAGCCAGAACCGCAGGGTGACCAGGTCGAAGTGGCGATCACCGCGGGTGGCGCCGTCCCAGTCGATCAGGCCGGTGACGCGGCCACCGTCGACGAGCACGTTGCCGGGGTGGAAATCCAGGTGCACGAGGTCGTCGCCGACCATGACCGAGCCGGATTCGGCGCCGACGGCGTGGACCCGCTCGAGCAGGGCGGCGCTGCGGGGGCTGTAGTCGGCGAGCGGGTCGTGCAGGCAGAACCCGGGCCCGTCGCCGGTCAGGTAGAGGTCGCTGGGTTTCGGGGCGGGCACGTCGGCGAGCAGGCCCGCGAGGCGGTCGTTGAGGGCGAGCATCTGCCGTACGAGGTGGTCGTCGACGATGTCGGGCGGGGCACCGGGCAGCCGTTGCTGGACGATGACGCGGGCACCGTCGACGTGCGCGGCCAGTTCCTGGCGGGCGGTGGGGACGCCGGCGCGGCGGGCCCGGTCGACGAGCGGGCCGCTGCGGGACCGGCCCTCGGTCAGCACCGACCGGCGGCCGTCGGGCCAGCGCACGAAGGCCGCGCCGACCTCCCCGCCGGGCGTCGGGCCTTCCAGGATCAGCCGGACGCCAGTGATCTCGGCGATCCGGTCGATGATCTGCGGGGCGTCGAGACGTGCGGTTCGCGGCCAGGCACGGTGGACGGCTTCGGTCACTTCGGCCCCCGCCCGGTGACGGCATTTCCTTGCCCGCCCGACCCTAGCGCATCCGCTTCGTCCGCAGTGTCGGCCGCTGGACAGACCGAGCAGCGTACCGACCCGGGTTGTCAGATCGTTCTCGGTCGAGCCCGGTCTGCCAGGTCGTGCCGCG
>Ga0247781_1000040_pt1 | contig 34816 bp, 34 predicted proteins | sample UWRJL184509B5_FD_179922 | JGI IMG/M metagenome (GOLD analysis project Ga0247781, IMG submission 179922) | Plant litter microbial communities from Arlington Agricultural Research Station in Wisconsin, United States - UWRJ-L184-509B-5 | ecosystem: Environmental > Terrestrial > Plant litter >...
CGGGCACGGCGAAACGCTCGGGGCCGAGCGACAGGGTCACCGTGATCACGCCGCCCTTGACCAGTTTGCCGCCGGGCTCGGGGTCCTGGCCGACGACCGTGTCCTTGGCGACGGTCTCGTTGTAGGCGCCGTCGCCGTAGAAGATCTCGAAGCCCTGCTGCCGCGCGTCGAGCTCGATCTGGGCCTTGGTCCGGTTGGTCAGCGCCGGGGCATCGGTGTAGCGGCCCAGCGTGACCCACCAGGTGCTGCCGATGACGACCAGGACCATGAGTGCCACGGCGGTGGAGAGCAGGACGCGCCGCCGGTCGGTGCCCTGCTTCGAGGAACGGGGGAGCCGGCCCGCGGAGTATTCCTGGCCGCGCGGAGCCTGGTTGGGCAGGCGTGCCCACGGCGGACGGTCGTTCGTGCCGACGGCGGGGACCAGGGCGGTGGCGTCGGCCATCGCGGCGCGCGAGGCCGGGACCTGGCGCAACAGCGCGGTCTCGACGTTCGCCGAGCCGAGGTCGTCGCGGACGGTCTGCACCTCGGCCAGCAGCGCGCCGGCGTCGGTCGGGCGGGCGCCCGGGTCGCGGCGGGTGGCGCGGGCGGTCAGGTCGTCGAGCACGGTGGGCAGGCCGTTGACGATGCCCGACGGGGCCGGGACGTCGTTGTCGACGTGCTGCCAGGCGACCACGACGGGGTCGTCGCCGTCGAACGGCACCCGGCCGGTGAGCATCTCGAAGAGCACGATGCCGGCCGAGTAGACGTCGGTGCGCGCGTCGGCGTGACCGTCGGTGACCAGCTCGGGCGCCACGTAGGCCACGGTCGCCATCAACTGGCCGGGCTCGTCGGCGCTGCTCGCCTCGACGGCGCGCGCGAGTCCGAAGTCGGCCACCTTGACGACGGCGTCGACCAGGTTGGCCGTGCCCCCGCTCGGCGCCTCGGCGACCAGCACGTTCTCCGGCTTGACGTCTCGGTGCACGAGGCCGGCGCGGTGGGCGGCGGCGATCGCGGAGAGCATCTGCTCGAGGATCGCCAGCGCCTCCACCGGGTTGAGCCGGCGGCGCTGGGTGAGCAGGTCCCGCAGGGTGCGACCCTGCACGTACTCCATGACCAGATAGGGCAGGCCCTGGTGGCGGCCCTGGTCGTAAACGGCGACGACGTTGGGATGGGTGAGCCGGGCGATCGTCTTGGCCTCGTCGGTGAACCTGTCCACGAAGTGGGCATTGGTCGCCTGCGACGGATGAATGATCTTCAGAGCGACGGTGCGCTCGAGTCGTTCGTCGGTTGCCGTGTAGACGGTCGCCATGCCACCACGGGCCACCCGCCCGGTGATCCGATAACGGCCGTCAATCGTCGTGCCGATCAACGTGTCGGCGACTGTGGTGTCCATCGGCGTGAAGTGTATGTGTCTTTCGCACGGGGGCAGACCAGGATGTCATAGCTGAGTCCAAACGGGTACTGACACCCGCGCCCGGACGCCGGGACTGCCCCGACAAAAGTGGATTTTAGTTCCGAGTCGGACGGTGCGGGGGGTGTGGGTGAAGGCGCGGCCGGCGGACGGACGGACAGTGAATGCCACCCGCCGGCCACCGCCGTGCGACTCCTGCGCGGCAGGCTCATCGGGTTCGTTCTCCCCTCTCGTACGCTGTAGGGGTGAGCGATTCCGTAACCGCCGGCCCAGCCGAGTGGATCAACCTGCCGGACGTGTCCGAGAAGCTCGATGTGTCGATCAGCAAGGTCCACCAGATGATTCGCGACGGGCACCTGCTGGCCGTCCGCCGCGACGGCGTCCGCGTGGTCCCCGCCGACCTGGTGGCCAACAGCACCGTGCTGAAGCACCTCCCCGGCATCCTGACCTTGCTGCGTGACGCCGGGTACGACGACGAAGAGGCACTCCGGTGGCTCTACGAACCCGACGAGACGATCGACGGGAACGGCGCGAAGGGCCTCGGCGGGGACCGCGCCCGCGAAGTGAAACGGCGCGCGCAGGCGCTCGGTTTCTGACCCGCATGGGCCATCTCGGATACCTGGCGGTCCTGGTGGGCTGCCTGGTCGCGGCCCTGTGGCTGGAACCGGTCCTCAAGGTCAACGTACTGCGTCGTCCGCGTCGCCTGCTGCTGACCCTGCTGCCGGTGGCGATCGTCTTCGTCCTATGGGACCTGGGTGCGATCGCCGCCGGTCACTGGCGGTTCGACCCCGCCCAGATCACCGGGATCCTCCTGCCCGGCGGGCTGCCCATCGACGAGGTGCTGTTCTTCGTGGTCGTGCCGGTCTGCGCGATCCTCGGGTTCGAGGCGGTGCGGGCGGTGCTGCGCAAGCCGGCCGGTGACGAGCAGTGACATACACCGTCGCCGCCCTGCTCGGCGTCGCCGTGGCCGCCGTCATCGACCTGTGGATCCTGCGGACCCGCCTGCTGACCCGGATGGTCTTCTGGGCGACGTACCCGATCATCATCACGTTCCAGCTGCTGTCGAACGGGATCCTGACCGGCCGCGGGATCGTGCTCTACTCCCCTGACGCGATCATCGGCTGGCGCATCGCGTACGCCCCGGTCGAAGACCTTTTCTTCGGTTTCGCCCTGGTCCTTCTCACGCTGTCGACCTGGGTCTGGCTCGGCCGGCGGGGCATCCAGCGCACGCCGGTCGCCGGTGAGGGCAGCCGGCTGCTCAAGAGGATCAAGCCCTAGACCGTGCGGCGGGTGGAGGCTTCGGCGAGGCTGCGCAGCACGTCGCGGGCGTCGTCCTCGATCCGCGCGGCCTTCAGCGTGGCCAGCGACGCCGTCATCAGCTCGTCGATGCGCCGCTCGGTGGCCGCCAGCGCGCCACACTCGCGGATCAGCGCCCGCAGCCGCGCCACCCCGCGGTCGTCCAGGCCCTGATCGCCCAGCCCCAGGTCGAGCTCGGCCCGCCCGGCCTCGTCGAGCCGGGCGAACGCCGAGGCCACCAGGTAGGTCCGCTTGCCCTCGCGCAGGTCGTCGCCGGCCGGCTTGCCGGTCTGCGCCGGATCCCCGAAGACGCCCAGCACGTCATCACGCAGCTGGAACGCCTCGCCCAGCGGCAGACCGAAGTCCGAGTACGCCTCGCGAACCTCCACCGAAGCCCCGGCCAGCGCCGCGCCGAGCAGCAGCGGCCGCTCGACCGTGTATTTCGCGGCCTTGAACCGGGCGACCTTGCCGGCCCGCTCCACCGACGTGTCGGCGGTGGCCTGGGTGAGCACGTCCAGGTATTGCCCGACGGTGACCTCGGTGCGCATCTCGTCGAAGATCGGCCGGGCCCGGATCAGCTCGATCGCGCCGACCCCCGAGGTGTGCAGCATCTCATCCGACCAGACCATCGCCAGGTCGCCGAGCAGCACCGCCGCGCTGTCGCCGAACGCCGCCGCGCCACCCCGCCAGCCGGCCGCCGTGTGCCGCGCCTCGAACCGGCGGTGCACGGACGGCAGGCCCCGCCGGGTGTCCGAGCGGTCCATCAGGTCGTCGTGGATCAGCGCGCTGGCCTGCACCAGTTCGAGTGCGCTGACCGCGGACACGACGTGGTCGCAGTCGGCGCCGCCGGCCCCCCGGTAGCCCCAGTAGGCGAACGCCGGACGCAGCCGTTTGCCGCCGCCGAGCACGAAGTCGTCGAGCGCCTCGGCGACGGCGCCCAGCGCCGGATCGATCCCGATCAGGCGGGAGGTCTGCTCGGCCAGAAAGGCGGCCAGCGCCTTGTCGACGCGGGCACGCAGGTCGGCGGCTTCAACGGGGGACGTCACGCCGACGACGCTAGCCCACCGCGGGTCGTACCCCGCCGGTAGAGTCTGGGTGTGGCCCTCGGACTCCCCTCGCGACTTCCCGGCACACCGGCGATCGGTGAGCTCATCCGGGGCGACGCCCCCACGTTCTCGTTCGAGTTCTTCCCACCCAAGACGCCCGCGGGCGAGCGGCTGCTGTGGCAGGCGATCCGCGAGCTCGAGCCGCTGCACCCGAGCTTCGTGTCGATCACCTACGGCGCGGGTGGCACGACGCGGGACACCACGGTCGCGGTCACCGAGCGGGTCGCCTCCGAGACCACGCTGCTGGCGATGGCCCACCTCACCGCGGTCAACCACTCGGTCGCCGAGCTGCGCAACGTGATCGGCCGGCTGGCCGGGGCGGGCATCCGCAACGTGCTCGCGGTGCGCGGCGACCCGCCGGGCGACCCGATGGGCGAGTGGGTGCGGCATCCGTCCGGGCTGGGCTACGCCGACGACCTGGTACGCCTCATCAAAGATTCGGGCGACTTCAACGTCGGGGTGGCCGCGTTCCCCTACAAGCACCCACGCTCGCCCGACATCGAGACCGACACCGCCAATTTCGTGCGGAAATGCCAGGCCGGCGCCGATTTCGCGATCACCCAGATGTTCTTCGACGCCGACGAATACCTGCGACTGCGCGACCGGGTCGTGGCGGCCGGCGGCGACATCCCGATCGTGCCCGGCGTGATGCCGGTGACCCGCCTGGCCACGATCGAGCGTTCGTCCCAGCTCTCCGGCGCGGCATTCCCGCCCGCGCTGCTCGCCCGCTTCGAAAAGGTCGGCCACGACGAGGCCGCCGTGCGCGAGTTGGGCGTGCAGGTGTGCGCCGAGATGTGCGCGCGCCTGCTCGACGAGGGCGTTCCCGGCATCCACTTCATCACGCTCAACCGATCCACCGCGACGCGCGAGGTCTGGCAACTCCTGGCGTCGTCAGACGTCGCCGCGGCCGTCTGACCGTGCTCTGGGACGACTACGCCGTCGCGTGGTCCGGGCTGCACGGCGGCTTCGACCCCCGGCGAGCGACGCCGGTGGTCCGCGGCTGGGTGCGCCTGGCCTACGCGATCGGCTCCTGGCTGGGCCGGCACCGCGTCGGCCCGATGGCCGTAACGACGTTCGGCCTGCTCGTCTGCGCCGCGGTCCCCGCCGTCGTGCTGCTGGGCCGCCCCGGCGTGCCGCTGGGAAGCCCCGGCGTGCCGCTGGGAAGCCCCGCCGTGCCGCTGGCCGCGGCGCTGGTGCTGCTGGCCGCCCTCGCCGACGGCCTGGACGGCGCGGTCGCGGTGATCACCGGCCGCACGAGCCGCCTCGGCTACGTCTACGACTCGGTAGCCGACCGCTTGGGCGAACTGGCCTGGCTGGTCGCCTTCTGGCTGGCCGGCGCACCCGGCTGGCTCGTGGTCGCGGCCGGCGCGGCGAGCTGGCTCCAGGAGTATGCCCGGGCCCGCGCCACCGCCGCCGGCATGTCCGAGATCGGCGTGGTCACCGTCGCCGAACGCCCGACCCGCGTCCTGGTGGCCGTCTTCGGCCTCCTGGCCGCCTTCGTCCTTCCCACCCTGATCACCGTCGCAACAGTCGGGTGGCTGACCCTGGCCCTCATCGCCGGCACCCAACTGGCCCTCGCCATCCGCCGAGCCCTGACCCCCTGACCAGCCGCCGCGCCGAACACGAACCGTTGACGGGCTGATCGTTAATCGGTTGTGAGGGCTGGGCGCCGACCGTACGGTTCTCCACAGCGGAGCCGCTGGGTCGGCGGCGGACCGACACGGGGGCAGGTCCGCTACCGTCCCGGCCCCAAATCGTCCACTTGCGGATGACCCGAGTTACGCTGGACGCATGCCGGCCCCCGAACGCACCGTCCGCGACGTCACCGGCCTGCTCAACATGGCCGGTCACGCGCTCTCGAACCGGCTCGCGGCCGCCCTGGCCGACGTCGACCTCACGCCGCGCATGCAGTGCGTCCTGGTGCACGCGCTCGGCGAGGAGCGCACCCAGATCCAGCTGGCCGCGCTGGCCGACCTCGACAAGACCACGATGGTCAGCACCGTCGACGACCTGGAACGACGCGGCTTCGCCGAACGCAAGGCCTCGGCCACCGACCGCCGAGCCCGGATCATCGCGGTCACCGACAAGGGGCGCCTCGCCGCGGAAGAGGGCCAGCGCATCGTCGACCGCGTCCACGCGGAGGCCCTGAGCAGCCTGCCCGACGCCGCCCGCACAGCGTTCGTCCAGGCGCTGGGCCAGCTCGCCGACACCACCCGGGACCAGGGACCCCAGCCTGTTCGGCGGGCCCGCGGCCGCTGAGCGGCACGACCGACTCGTCGCGCGACCTGATCGACCCCTCCGGCCGCGGCGCGCGACCGGCCCGGCCCCGATGGTCACCCGTGTGACCGCGTTCACCATCGGCCACCGGCTATCCTTCTGCGGTTTGCCGTTCCGCGATCTTGGCCCGGACGCCGACGTCGTGGAGCGGGAACGCAGGCGAGGAGAGGCGGCAACACCCGGTGGCCCAACTGCATTTCCGGTATGCGGCGATGAACAGCGGCAAGAGCACGATGGTGCTGCAGTACCGGCACACCTACGCCTCCTGCGGACGCCACGGGCTGCTGATGACACGACTCGACCGGGCCGGCGAGGGCATCGTCTCGTCGCGCATCGGGATCAGCGCCGACGCGATCGAGTTCGGCGCCACCACCGACCTCGCCCACGTCGTGCTGACCCGCTCCGGCCCGGGCGTCGACCACGTCATCCTCGACGAGGCCCAGTTCCTCTCGGCCGAGCAGGTCGACCAACTGGCCCGGCTCGTCGACGACCACGACATCGACGTCTTCACCTTCGGCCTGCTGTCCGACTTCCGCGGGGAGCAGTTCCCCGGCTCGGCCCGGCTGGTCGTGCTGGCCGACGTCGTCGAGTCGTTGCAGGTCTACCCGATGTGCTGGTGCGGCCAGCAGGCCCGGATGAACGCGCGCGTCACCGGCGGCGTCATGGTCCGTGACGGCGACACGGTCGTCGTGGGCAACACCGAGGACGACGCCGACGTCCGCTACGTCGTCCTGTGTCGCCGGCACCACCGGGCCGGGCAGCCCTACGCTCCCGCCTGCCTCGCCGGTCAGGCGCTCAGCAGCCCGCTCAGCACCGCGATCGCCTGATCGATCCCCTCGTCGTCCACGTCCAGGTGGGTGACCACCCGGGCGATCCGCGGCAGCATCGGGGCGATCAGCACTCCCCGCTTGGCGGCCAGCTCGGTCAGCATCGGCGCGTCGAGCGACGACTTGGACAGGTCGAGCAGCACCAGATTCGTCCGGACCTGGGCCGGGTCGACCACCCCGAAGGGCGCCAGCGCCTCGGCCACTCGCCGAGCGCGTGCGTGGTCCTCGGCCAGCCGGGCGATGTTGTTCTCGAGCGCGTACCGTCCGGCGGCCGCGAGGATGCCCACCTGGCGCATGCCCCCGCCCATCCGCTTACGCAGGGTCCGCGCCCGCGCGATGTGCTCCCGGCGGCCGACGATCAACGACCCGACCGGCGCACCCAGCCCCTTGGAGAGGCAGACCGAGAGCGTGTCGAACAGCTCCCCGTACGCGGCCAGCGGCACCCCGTCGGCCACGTGCGCGTGCCAGATCCGCGCCCCGTCACAGTGCAGCGCCACGCCTGACTCGTCCGACACAGCGCGCAGAGCGCGCAGCGTGGCGAGCGGCACGACTGATCCGCCGCCGAGGTTGTGGGTCTGCTCGACGGCGATCGCGCGCGTCGGCACCGACGGATAGCCCAGCGGCCGGATCATCGCGGCGATCTGGTCGGCGTCGAGCTCGGCGCCCACCGCCGGCCAGGTCCGCGAGGAGATCCCCCCGATCGCCGCGGCCGCCCCCAGCTCGTACGTCACGACGTGCGCGTCCGCACCGGCCAGGAGTTCCCCGCCCGGCGACACGTGCAACTGCAACGCGATCTGGTTGGCCATCGAGCCCGACGGGGCGAAGAGCGCCGCCTCGTGCCCGAACAGCCCGGCGACGTACGCCTCGAGGTCGTTGACTGTCGGGTCGTCCCCGAAGACGTCGTCGCCGACCTGGGCGTACGCCATCGCCTGGCGCATCTGCGGGGTAGGCCGGGTCACGGTGTCGGATCGAAGATCAACCACGAAGCATCTCCGCCACGAGGAACGCGAGCTCGAGGCTCTGCTGGGTGTTCAGACGCGGGTCGCAGGCCGTCTCGTAGCGGTCGGGCAGGTCGAGGTCCTCGATGCCCTGCGCGCCGCCGAGGCACTCGGTCACGTCCTCGCCGGTCAGCTCGATGTGGATGCCGCCCGGGTGGGTGCCGAGACCGCGGTGCACCTCGAAGTAACCCAGCACCTCGTCGACGATGCGGTCGAAGTGCCGGGTCTTGTAGCCGTTCGACGACTCGTGCGTGTTCCCGTGCATCGGGTCGCACTGCCAGACGACCTTGGCGCCGGCCGCGGTCACCTTCTCGACGATCGGGGGCAGCGCGTCGCGGACCCGCCCGTTCCCCATCCGGCTGATCAGGGTCAACCGGCCGGGGAGGTTGTCGGGGTTGAGCTTCTCGCACAGCTCGATCGCGGTCTCGGGGGACGTGCCCGGCCCGAGCTTCACGCCGATCGGGTTGGCGAGGCGGCTGATGAAGTCGATGTGCGCGTGGTCGAGCTGGCGGGTGCGCTCACCGATCCAGAGGAAGTGCCCGCTCAACCCGTACGCCCGGCCGTCGCTCACCCGGGTCAGCGCGCGGTCGTACTCGAGCGCGAGTGCCTCGTGCGAGCAGTACAGGCTGACCGTCCGCAAGGCCTCGTCGTCGGTCATGCCGCAGGCGCGGATGAAGTCGAGCGCGCGGTCGATCTCGCGCGCGATGGCGTCGTAGCGCTCCCCGGCCGGCGAGGCACGCACGAAGTCCTTGTTCCAGTCGTGCAGCCCGTGCAGGTCGGCGAGACCGCCCGCGAGGTACGCCCGGAGCATGTTCATCGCCGCGGCGGAGTTCGCGTAGGCCCGGATCATGCGCTGCGGGTCGGCCACCCGCGCGGTCTCGTTCGCGTCGAGCGAGTTGATCAGGTCGCCGCGGTAGGCCGGCAGGCCGAGCGAGTCGGTCGGCGCCGAGCGCGGCTTGGTGTATTGCCCGGCGACGCGGGCCACCTTGACCACGGGCATCGAGGCGCCGTACGTCAGCACGACCGCCATCTGGAGCAGCGTGCGCGCGTTGGCCAGCAGGTGACTCTCGGTGTTGGTGGCGAACGTCTCGGCGCAGTCACCGCCCTGGAGCAGGAACGCCCGCCCCTCGCACACGTCGGCCAGCTTGGCCCGGAGCTGGTCGACCTCGTAGGGCGCGACGATCGACGGGACGTTGTCGAGAACCCCGCAGACCGAGGCCACCTCGTCCAGGTCGGCCCACGGCGGCATCTGCACCCGGGGCAGACTGCGCCAACGGTCGAGGCCGAGCGCCTCGTCCTCGGCGGAGTCGGTCGACGGGCGGGACGTCTGGAGAGCGGGGTTGCCCACTCCCGGGTAGCTGAGCTGATGCCACTCTCGGCGCATGACTGAAAGCGTACGGAAGTGGGGCACCGAGCTCGCGCCCGGTGCCCCGCTTCGCACTGCGGAGAAGAACGTCTTCAGTCCCTTTCCGGGTGGCGGTGGGTGGTGGGGATGGGCGGATCAGAGGTTGTTCTTGATGGCGCTGATCAGCTCACCGTTGGTGGTGTCGCCCGAGAACTCCCAGAAGAACGCCCCGGCGAGACCCTGGTCCTTGAGGTAGGTCATCTTTCCGGCGATGGTCGTCGGGGTGTCGTAGCTCCACCAGTTGCTGCCACACTTGGCATACGCCGTGCCACCGACCGTGCCCGTCGCTGGGCAGCTGTTCTTGAGTACCTTGTAGTCCTCGATACCGGCTTCGTAGGTGCCCGGCGCGGCGCCCGAGGCGGATCCGCCCGGAGCCGCCTGGCTGACCCCGGTCCAGCCGCGGCCGTAGAAGCCGATGCCGAGCAGGATCTTGTTGGCCGGCACGCCCTTGCTCTTGAGTTTCTGGATCGCCGCGTCCGAATAGAAACCGGCCTGCGGGATCCCCGAGTACGAGGTGAGCGGCGAGTGCGGGGCGGTCGGGCCCTGCGGGGCGAACGCGCCGAAGTAGTCGTAGGTCATCGGGAAGACCAGGTTCAGCTTCTGGATGCCGGACGCGTAATCGGCCACGTCGAGCTTGCCGCCGGTCGAGCCGTCTGCCGTGATCGCCGAGGTGACCAGGAAGTTCTGGCCGAACTTGGTACGCAGCGCCGAGATCACGTTGTTGTACGAGGCCGGACCGGACGCGTCGCAGCTGAGGCCGCAGGAGTTCGGGTACTCCCAGTCGATGTCGATGCCGTCGAACACATCGGACCAGCGGGAGTCCTTGACCAGGTTGTAGCAGGAGTTCGCGAACGCGGTCGGGTTCGCCGCCGCCTGGGTGAAGCCGCCCGACCAGGTCCAACCGCCGAACGACCAGATCACCTTGATGTTCGGGTACGCCTTCTTCAGCTTGCGGAGCTGGTTGAACGAGCCCCGCAGGGCACCGGCGTCCCAGGTGTCGGCGACTCCGTCCACACTGTTCGCCGTGGTGTAGGCCATGTCGTAGTCGGCGTAGGCGTCACCGATCGAGCACTGCCCGTTGGTGGTGTTGCCGAAGGCGTACAGGATGTGGGTCAGCTTCGCCGCCGAGCCCGAGGTGACCAGGTTCTTGACGAAGTACTGGCGCTGGTAGACGCCCCACTGGGCGAAGTAGCCGACGACGTTCTTCCCACTCGGGCCGGACGTGGGGGGCGTCGTCGGCGGGGTGGTCGGCGGCGTCGTGGGTGGCGTGGTCGGCGGGGTGGTGGGTGGCGTGGCGCCGTCGCAGACTCCGTTGTCGATCCAGACGTCCCACTGTCCGCTGTGGGTGGCGGGCGACTCGTTCTGCGTCCACCACTTGGCGGCGTAGTTATGGCCGCTCTGGGAGGCGACGTTGTCCTTGACGTAGGTGGATGCGGCAGACCACGCGGGGGCACAGGCCGCAGCAGCCGATGCCTGGCCGGCCGGGATCGCGGCGGTGGCGGCCACCATCACGATCGCCGACACCCAGGTGGCGCGGCGGAGGGATTTCTGCACTGGGTCTCCTCTGAACAGTTAGGAAAGTTTCCAAAAAGTTCGTTAAAGAGACGGTAGTCACGGTAATCGATGGCCGTCAAGATGCGGGTCCGGGATTGCGCAAAGGCTTAACTTTGTCGCGCCGACGGCTACGGGGTGCACGCTGACGGACACTGCGCGTAGTCTGCCGTCATGATTAACACCGACGTCGTTGTCACTGAGGCTCAACGCCGGCGATGAGCATCCGCGTAATAGGAGTCGATGCATACGCGCTCGGCTGGGTCGGTGTGGAGCTGCGGGACGGCTCGTTCGGCCGGGCCGTGCTGGCGTCCACGCTGTACGAGATCGTCGTCGGCAGTTCGGGCGCCTCAGTCATCGGAGTGGACATTCCCCTGGGCATGCTGCCCGACCGGTGGCGGGCCGCCGACACCCTGGCCGCCGACCAGCTCGGCCCCCGGCGCGGCAGTGTGTTCCGGGTTCCGCCGCGCGCGGTCTGGCAGGAGTCCGACTTCACCGCGGCCAACCGACTCTGCCGCGAGCTCACCGGGGCCGGGCTGAGCCGGCAGTCCTGGGCGCTGCGACCGAAACTGCTCGAGGCGAACGCGATCTGGGAAAGGCATCCGGGCCTGCTCTTCGAGGCCCACCCCGAGGTCTCGTTCCGCACGATGGCCGGCGAGCCCATTCAGTACGCGAAGAAGACCTGGACCGGTCAGGCCCGGCGCCGAGATCTGCTGGCCCGCAACGGCATCGTGCTCCCCGACCAGCTCGGGCCGGCCGGTCAGGCGCCACCGGACGACATCCTCGACGCGGCCGCGGTCGCCTGGTCGGCCCATCGGATGGCGACCGGGACGGCACTGAGCCACCCCAGCCCGCCCGAGGAGAACAACGGCACCAAAATCGCTATTTGGTACTAGTCTCGGCCGCGATCCGGCGGGCCCGGTCGCGAGCGGCCTCGATCGCCCCGAGGAAGGCGGCCCGCAGGCCGTGGACCTCGAGTTCGCGCAGCGCTGCCGCCGTGGTGCCGGCCGGCGAGGTGACCGACTCGCGCAGCTTGGCCGGGTGCTCCCCAGAGTCGCGCAGCATGACCGCCGAACCGAGCGCGGTCTGCACCGCCAGCTCGTGGGCGGTGGTGCGCGGCAGGCCGAGCAGAACACCGGCCTCGATCATCGCCTCCACCACCAGATAGAGGTAGGCCGGGCCGGAACCGGAGAGCGCGGTGACCGCGTCCTGCTGGCTCTCGGGCACCCGCAGCGTACGGCCGAGGGGCTTGAAGATCTCCTCGGCCACGGCGAGGTGTTCCTCGGTCGCGTGCTCCCCCGGCGAGAGCACCGACATGGCCTGGTCGACCAGGGCCGGGGTGTTCGTCATGACCCGCACGACCGGGGTGCCGGCGGGCAACCGCTCGGCGAAGAAGCTGGTCGGCAGACCGGCGCAGAGCGACACGACGAGCTTGTCGGCCGGCACCTTCACGCTTTCGAGCAACTTCCCCGCGTCCTGCGGCTTCACGCCGACGACCAGCACATCGGCCTGGGCCACCGCGACCTCGTTGGCGACTGGGCGGATGCCGTAACGCATCGCCAGCTCGGCGGCGCGCTCGGGCCGCCGGGCCGTGGCCAGCACCTGATCGACCGGGGTGCCGGAGCGCAACAGTCCGGCCAGGACCAACTCGCCCAGCTTGCCCGTTCCCAGTACGGCGACCCGCATCCGCGTCCCTTCCCACGAACGAGGGGCGCCCGTCAGCCGGTCGCCCCTCGTCAAGAAATCTGGCATCAGCTGCCGAAGAAGACCTCAGCCTCTTCGTACCGCGACAGTGGCACGGTCTTGAGCTCGCCGGTGCCCTCGATCAGCGGAACGCGCACGATGTCGGTGCCGCGCAGCGCCATCATCTTACCGAAGTCGCCCTCGTTGACGGCGTCGATCGCCTGCAGGCCGAACCTGGTCGCGAGCACCCGGTCGAACGCCGACGGGGTGCCACCGCGCTGGATGTGACCAAGGACGACGGTGCGCGCCTCCTTGCCGGTCTTCTCCTCCAGCTGCTGGGCAAGCCACTGACCGATGCCGCCGAGGCGGACGTGGCCGAACGCGTCGAGTTCCTGGTTCTGCAACGACATCTGGCCCTCGAGCGGCTGCGCGCCCTCGGCGACCACGACGATCGGCGCGTACTCGACCTGGAAGCGCTTGGTCACGTACGTCGCGACCTGCTCCACGTCGAAGTTGCGCTCGGGCAGCAGGATCACGTTCGCGCCACCGGCCAGGCCGGCGTGCAGGGCGATCCAGCCCGCGTGCCGGCCCATGACCTCGACGACCAGGGTGCGGTGGTGCGACTCGGCCGTGGTGTGCAGCCGGTCGATGGCCTCCATCGCGATGTTGACCGCGGTGTCGAAGCCGAAGGTGAAGTCGGTGGCGTTCAGGTCGTTGTCGATCGTCTTCGGCACGCCGACGACGTTCACGCCCAGGTCGTTCAGCTTGGTGGCGACGCCGAGGGTGTCCTCGCCGCCGATCGCCACGAGAGCGTCCACACCCTGCTCGACCAGGTTCGCCTTGATCTTCTCGACGCCCCCCTCGATCTTGAAGGGGTTAGTGCGCGAGGAGCCCAGAATGGTGCCGCCGCGGGGCAGGATGCCACGGACCTCCGCGATGCCGAGCGGCTTCGTCAGACCCTCGAGCGGGCCCTTCCAGCCGTCGCGGAAGCCGACGAACTCGTGACCGTAAGCGGCGACGCCTTTGCGCACCACAGCCCGGATCACCGCGTTGAGACCGGGGCAGTCGCCGCCGCCGGTGAGCACGCCGATACGCATGTTTTGCTCGTCCTCCCTGATCGGGTCGCGAGATGCCCATCGAGCCCCAGGGAAACCACGTCGGCAGCGTTGCCGGGCCCAGGGCGGGCCGCGATCCGAACTCTAGTCGCCGCCCGCCGCCCAGGTGCAGCGGCCCCGCATTTCGGCATCCGGGTCTTTCCGGTTCGTTCTCGAGGAGCACGAGGCCGAACTGGCGGTCAGCCGCCCATCGCTCGCCAGCGGGCGAGGTTGTGACGGGCGTCGACCAGCGCGTCGTGCCGGCCGGACATGGTCGGCAGCGTGGGGCGGCCCTTGTCGTCCCAGAGCTGGCGCAGATCCTTGGTGAAGCGCGGGAGGTCGCGGGGCAGGGCCGGCATCGCCCCCCAGAGCTGGGCCAGCGCCACGTGGTCGTAGGCGGCGAACCAGGCCCACAACTCGATCTGCTCACCGCGGCCCGTGACCGGCTCGGTCAGGAACGCGTACAAGTCGTCGCGGATCCGCTCCCGGGAACGCCAGGCCGGGTCGGCCGGCGAGGGGAGCTTGTCCAGCACGTTACGCCGCACCCAGGGAATGGCACGACTGTCGTCGAACTCGGTGCTGACCGCGTAGAACTCACGACCGAACTCGTCGACGACCCCGATCGAGACCAGGTCGACGGTGCGCCCGTCCTCGATGAACTCGCAGTCATAGAAGTAGCGATAAACCCCCATCCGACCGCCCCACCACCGCCCATAAGTCCGACTGAAGACCTGCCTATCCTGACATGGACTCCAAAGCCTCCCTCGCGCGGTGCAAGGCGTCGGCCGAGCCCCGGCGTGCGGCGCGGTCGGCCTGCACCGCGTACCGCAGACGCACCAGCACCGGCAGCACCGCGTGCAACTCGTCGGCCCCGACCGGGCCGGCCGCCAGGTAGCCGTCGATCAGCTCCTCGGCCCGCGGGGTACCGCCCGCGTAGACGACGGCGGCGGCCACGTCGTAGGCGAGCGGCCCGACCCCGCTCGCGCCGCAGTCGAGCAGGCCCGCACGACCGGTGCTCGGATCGACGACAAAACCGCCGGGCGCCGGGTCGCCGTGCAGCACCCCGTACGTCAACCGGTCGGTGACGGTGAGGCGCTTGGCAGCGGCTGAGGCGTCGGTGACGGCGGTGCGCAGCCACGGCTCGGCGTCGAGGTGGGCGGCCGCGGGGTCGAGCGGCCGCCAGGAACGCAGCCCCGGATGGTGGAAACCCTGCAGAGCCACGTGTACGGCACCGAGGCGATCACCCCACCACTGCTGGTCGACCGGGTCACCACCGTCGAGCCGGCGACCCGGGACCCGGCGCAGCACGGCGAACGGACCCGCCTGAGTCTGGACGGTGAGACCTCCCGAGAGGGTACGCACCGGCTCTCCCACGGCGATCTCCCGGCCGCGCAGATGCTCGGCGGCGACCAGGCCGGCCTCGACGGGAAGCCGGGCGTCGGGTTCGGACAGCCGGACGACGTAGCGGTCGGAACCGGCCGCCACCTCCCACCCACGGGACAGGAGGGAGTCGTCCAGGGAGGTGACCTCACTGGGGACGAGATGCCACTCGTCCCGGAGCGTCGATCGAAGCAACTCGGCATCCGGCACGGCGGGATTGTGATGGCCGAGGAGCCACTGAAGACGGACAACGAGGGTGGCCACCCCCCAGATTCTCACTCAAGGCATTCAGAGGTTTACAGAAAGCGACGAGCGCGACATGATCCTATGAGGCGCTCGTGGTCCAAGTGCGCAGAAATGGCGCCGGTAGGTTGCTGTGTGCTAAGAGTGATCGTTCGCGTCGTGGGGCCGGCGCGGCACACTCGCCGCTGCGGCTCCCACCGGGGGAGGGATGACGCCGTGGATCATCGCATGCCGGACAACGGTGACGCGCTGACCGGTGTGGAGATGTTTGCCGGCTTGGAGCAGGACGTGCGGCAGCGAGTCATCGCTACCGCAGTTCCCCGCACCTACCGCAAAGGACAGATCATTTTCGTCGAGCACGACCCCGGCGAATCCCTGATCATCCTCAAGCGTGGCGCCGTCGCCATCTTCCGCACCGCACCGACCGGGGAGCGCGCGGTCCTCACCGTGGTCCGCCCGCCCGACGTGATCGGCGAGGTGTCCCTTCTGGACGCCTCCGCCCGCAGCGCGTCGGCCGAGGCGATCGAGGACTGCCAGGCGCTCACCCTGTCGCGGTCGGCCTTCATAGATCTCGTACACGCCAATCCGCGCATCCTCGACGCCGTGATGCGCTCGGTCGGCGCGCTGATCCGGCGACTCACCGAGCAGAACACCGACCACGTCTTCCTCGACCTGCCGGGCCGAGTCGCCAAGACGCTGGTAAGGCTGGCGGGTGAAAGCCAAGCCCCGATGATCACGATCGAGCTGAACCAGAGCCAGCTCGCCGAGATGGCGGGCGGGTCGCGACAGAGCGTCAACCAGGCGATCGGGTCGTTCGCGAGCCGGGGGTGGTTGCGGACCGAGGGTCGCCGGATCGTGGTCACCGATCTGCAAGCCCTGCGGCGGCGGGCTGGAATGAGTTAAGGCTGGGCGCGCTTCCGAGACGCCGCCGCGCGGCCCTTCCCCCGCACGAAATGGGTTCACCGGCCGGCGCGACGGGCTACGAAACCGCCGCGGCCGGCCGATAGGAGTCTGTGCGCCTAGCTGCGATTTCGCCGAGAACGTGGATGACTGCCGCGCCCGCGGTGATACGGGTCGCCGTGTCCCGGACCTTCAATCCGCTGCTGGCGACGCCCGTGCTCGTGGTGATGCACGGGCGCGGGCTGGCCGGGCCCGCGCCGATGACAGTGGTGATGGCGACAGTCGTGCTCTTCGGGGTTCTCGAGCAGCCCCGGGTACAACATTTTCTGGCCGGCCGGTTCCAGGGCCGGTGGCCGTCGCTCGGGGTGTCGCTGCACATAGTCGTGGCCGGCTGGGGCATCTACCTCGTCGGGTGGGGACCGTTGCTGCCACTGCTGTTCGCGGTGGTGGTGATTCAGCACATGGCCGCGGAGGGCAGCCGTGTCTGGCGACCGGCGATCTACTGGATCCTGATCTCGATCGGCGCCGGCCAGGCCGGTATCGCCCTCGGCTGGGTGTACTGCTACCTGTCGGCGACCTACGCCCAGGCCGCCGGTGCCCTCGGGGCCGTCTTGACCGGGATGGTGATCCGGGGCCTGGGACAGAGTGCCCAGCGCGGCGAGCGGGCGGAGAGTGCTCTGCGCGGCAGCGAAGAACGATTCCGGTCCCTGGTGCAGGACTCGACCGACGTGATCTGCGTGGTCGACCGTTCCTGGCGCACGGTGTATGTCAGCCCGGCCATCAGCCGGGTGACCGGCTTCACCCCGCAGGAGTTCGCCGCCCGCTCCTACCGCGAGATGATCCATCCCGACGACCTCGCCGCCGCGGACCTGCTCATTCAGCAGGTGCTCGATGACCCGGACGGGCGGCACGGCCTGGAATTGCGGCTCCGACACCGCGACAGCGAGTGGCGGTGGGCGGAGCTGAGCGTGCGCAACCTGCTGACGAGCCCGGCCGTCGAGGGGCTGGTCGGCACGTTCCGCGACATCACCGAGCGCCGGGCCAACCAGCAACGACTCACCCATGACGCGCGCCACGACCCGCTGACCGGGCTGGTCAACCGGGCGGCGTTCCTCGGCCGGCTGCACGAAGCCTTCGCCGCCCGGCGAGCCGACCGCCCCACCGCGGTCCTCTTCGTCGACCTGGACGGCTTCAAGCAGGTCAATGACACCCACGGGCATCGATACGGCGATGCTGTCCTCGTCGCGGTGGCCGATGTCCTGAGCATCGGCGTGCTCGGCTCCGACCTGGTCGGCCGGCTCGGCGGCGACGAATTCGGCATCGTGCTGAACGGTGTGGACTCACCCGAGAACGCGGTCCTGGTCGCCGAACGGATCCTCACCGCCATGAACCAGCGCCTGATCGTCGTCGACGATCTGGAGCTGCGGGTGCGGGCAAGCATCGGCGTCGCCGTCGACGAACCTGACTGCCCGGACGCCGCCGCGTTGCTGCACCGGGCCGATGTCGCGATGTACAGCGCCAAACGGCACGGGAAGCACGGCGCGGAGCTCTACGTGCGCGGGCTGGAGGACGAGAGCGTACCGGGACCGTCGCTGGAGGGGGATCTGCGGCGCGCGGTGACCCAGGGCGAACTCGTCCTGCACTACCAGCCCATCGTCGCTCTCGACGGCGGCGCGCTCACCGGTGTCGAGGCCCTGGTCCGCTGGCAGCATCCCACGAAAGGGCTGCTGGGGCCGTTGGAGTTCATCCCGCTCGCCGAACGGACCGGCCTGATCGACGACATCGGCATCTGGGTTCTCGAACGGGCCTGCCGACAGGTCCGCCAGTGGCAGCACACGGTGCCGAGCGGACACACGTTCACCCTCAACGTCAACGTCTCCCCGCTCCAGCTCAATCGGCCGGCGCTCGTCGCCGAGGTGTCGGCCGTTCTGGATCGCACCGGGTATCGATCATCTGACCTGGTCCTCGAGGTGACCGAAGGCGCGATGATCAACGACGAGACGGCGCTGCCCCAGCTCCACGGCCTGCACGCCCTCGGCATCCGGATCGCACTCGACGACTTCGGCACCGGGTACTCATCGCTGCGATACCTGACGAAGCTGCCGGTGGACATCCTCAAGATCGACCGCTGCTTCGTCACCGAACTGGACGGCACCGTGACCGGGTCCGCGGTCACCACGTCGGTGGTGCGGCTCGCGCAGATCATGGACATGGTCACCGTGGCCGAAGGCATCGAGGATGCCGCGCGGGCCACCGAGCTGACGCTGCTGGGCTGCGACCGGGGACAGGGGTTCTACTACGCGAGGCCCCTCGCGGCGCAAGCCGTCGAAGCACTGATCGCCCGCTCGGCGCCGGCCTGGCCGTCGCTGCCCGAGGCACACGACCGGCATCTCGCGGCCAGCGAGCACCTCACCACGTAGCCCCGGCCGGGCGGAGTCCTCCGGAGTGCGCCGCGCCGGCCGATCGAGTTCAGTGGCCGCTCCCGCCGCCGGCCGACGGCGGTTTGGTCGAGAGCGCCGGGTCGGCGGGGTGAGTGGGGTGGGCAGGGCTTTCGATCTCTGTTTTCAGTTTCGCGGCGTAGACGTCCACGTATTCGCGGCCGCCCATGGCCATCAGCTCGAACATGATCTCGTCGGTTATCGCTCGTTCTACGAAGCGGTCGCCCTTTTGGTGGGCGTAGCGGGAGAAGTCGAGGGGGGTGCCGAAGTGCATGCGTACGCGCTTGACCTTGGGGAGCAGGGTGCCGGTGGGCTGGATCTCGTCGGTGTTCAGCAGGGCTACCGGGACGACGAGGGCGCCGCTCTCGAGAACCAGGCGGGCGACGCCGGTTTTGCCGCGGTAGAGACGGCCGTCGGGAGAGCGGGTGCCTTCGGGGTAGATGCCGGCCACCCCGCCCGCACGGAGGACGCGCAGGAGGGTGTCCAAGGCCGCCTGGGCGGCCTTGCCACCCGAACGGTCCACCGGGATCGTCCCGGTGCCGCTGAAGAACTGGCGCATGAGCCAGCCTTTGATGCCCTTCCCGGTGAAGTACTCCGCTTTGGCGACGAATGTCACCCTGCGGCCGACGACCAGGGGTGTGAAGATCGAGTCGGAGAACGAGAGGTGGTTGCAGGCGAGGATCACCGGCCCATCGTGGGGCAGGTGGGACAGGCCGCGCACATCGGGACGGAAGACGAGCTTGAGCACGGGCCCGAGAACCACATACTTGAGCAGCCAGTAGAACACGGGTGTCCTTTCCGGGCGTCCGGGACATCCCGGCGTGAAGGAAGCCTACGAAGCGGGACGGCACGCCACAACGCACTCCCGCAACCTGTCCATGTCGTGTCACCATTCAAGGCACGGTCGGCGAGGGAGTGTGCAGGGGTGACAGCGGGTGGCGCCCGCCGCGGGCGGCGGGACAACGGGCTCGACGCGGCCGATTACGCGGTCGCGGGCGACGTGGATCCTCGCGTGGGCGAGCACCTCCTCGACGTGCTGGCGGCCGGTGGCATCGCCGCCTATCTGCAACCGACCGCCGATCTCAATCCCATCCTGCGCGCCACCACCCTGCCCGCGCGGCCGATCGACCGTCTCTATGTCGACCGCGTCCACCTCGACGTCGCCCGCGAGCACCTGCTCAAGGTGACCGACGGGTTGCCGCCTACCCTGCCCTCGGACCCGACCGCCGAGCCCGTCCGCGGCGTCGACGTGGAGGCCGAGTGGGCCAAGATCGTCGCCAGCTATCACAGCACCGTCGACCCCACCGCCGCGCCGTGGCCGGCCGCCGAGGGCATCGAGCAACCCAAGGAGCCACCGCGTACGGGCGGGTTGCCCACCGCGGCCGACTTCTCGGGCGTCTCGCTCAACCGGCGCCGCACCGACAAGCCCGCCGAACCCGAGCAGGACCCGTCGCTGCTCGACGGCCTCGACTCGTTCGGCGCCGGGCTGCCCGACGACGACGAAGACGACGAAGACGAGCGCTACGTTCCGCCGCCTCCCCCGCCGCTGCCGCGCATCTCGAAATACGCGGTCTTCGGTGTGCTCGGCGTGGTGGTCGGCTTCGTGCTCTTCCTTTTCCCGACGCTGCTGCCGATCGACCGCGACTACGTGACGTTGCTCGGCTTCGCGGCGATCGTCTCGGGCGCCGTCATGCTGGTGTGGCGGCTGCGATCCGGCGACGACGACGATTACGACGACGACAACGGCGCAGTCGTCTAGCTGCTCGTTCGCCGACTGAAAATTAAACCCTGTTGAATCGACCACCGTCGGTATAGATCAGCGTAGCCATCCGATAACCTTCGGTGATGCTGCGCCAGAGCTCGCTGGTCGTCGTCGCCAATCGTCTTCCGCTCGATGACAGTGCCGCGCCGGACGGCGCGTGCGAATGGCGGCGAAGTCCGGGCGGCCTGGCCAGTGCCCTGCGGGCGATCCTCGAGCAGACCCCGGCGACCTGGGTGGGCTGGGGCGGTGGTCTCGGCGAGGCCCGTCCGCTGCCGGACATCGGCACCTTGCGGCTACGCCCGGTGTCCCTTTCCGAGGACGAGCTCCGGGGCTACTACGAGGGCTTCGCCAACTCGACGCTCTGGCCGCTCTATCACGACGCCGTCGAGCAGCCCGTCTTCGATCGAGGCTGGTGGGAGTCCTACCGCTCGGTCAACCGCCGCTTCGCCGAGGCCGCGGCCGAGGTCGCCGAGCCCGGTGCCACGGTCTGGGTGCAGGACTACCACCTGCAACTGGTCCCCGAGATGCTGCGCGAGATGCGTCCCGACGTACTGATCGGCTTCTTCCTGCACGTGCCCTTCCCACCGCCCGAGCTGTTCATGCAGCTCCCCCGCCGGGTCGAACTGCTCCGCGGGATGCTCGGCGCCGACCTGGTCGGTTTCCAGCGGCCCCAGGCGGCCCACAACGTCGCCCAGCTCGCGGCCAAGCTGCTCGATGCCCGCGGCGCCGACACGGCGATCACGTTGGAGGCCGACCCCACCGTCCCACCCACCATCCAGGACCGCCGGGTCGTCCGCACCGGTGCGTTCCCGGTCTCGATCGACGTGGCTGAGATGCGATCGCTCGCCGCCCGGCCGTACGTGGTGAATCAGGCTCGCCAGCTGCGCCACGACCTCGGCTCGCACAAGCGGGTGCTGCTCAGCGTCGACCGGCTCGACTACACCAAGGGCATCGAGCACCGCCTCACGGCGTACTCGGAATTGCTGCGCGACGGACGGGTGCGGGTCGGCGAGACCGTGATGGTGCAGGTGGCCGTGCCGAGCCGGGAGCGGGTGGAGAGCTACCGCGGGCTGCGCGACCGCATCGAGCGCGAGGTGGGCCGCATCAACGGCGAGTACGGACGGGTCGGCGAGCCGGCGATCCACTACCTGAATCAGCCGTTCGACCGGGCCGACCTGGCCGCGCTCTATCAGACCGCCGATGTCATGGTCGTGACCCCGCTGCGCGACGGGATGAACCTGGTCGCCAAGGAGTTCGTGGCCGCCCGGCGCGACGACAGCGGCGCGCTCGTGCTCAGTGAGTTCGCCGGGGCCGCCGCCGAGCTGGAGGACGCCTTCCTGGTCAACCCGCACGACGTGGACGGGCTGAAGGAGACGCTGCTGCAGGCCCTGGCGGCCGAGCCCGACGAGCTCGCGACCCGGATGAAGGCGATGCGCGACTACATCACCAGCCACGACATCCGCGTTTGGGCCCGCACCTACCTGGCCGAACTCGAGGGCGCGGCGCGCGGTCTGGCCCCGTCCGGACCTGACCGCCGCCGCTGAGACCTCAGCTCTGCTTGCCCAGCCAGTCGAGGATCGCCTCGATCGGCTCCGACCACGCCACGTCGAGCATCAAATCGTGCCCCATCCCGGGGAAGAGCAGGGGGGCGCCGCCATAACGAGTCGCTGTGCGCTCCAGCGAGACGCGCGGCACGATCCGGTCGTCGGGGCTGCCGACCACCAGCACCGGCGGGTCGCCCACCGGGCGCGGAGCGGGATCGTGCGTGATCAGCTCACGGCGCGGTCGGGCGGTGGCTACCCGGTCGAGAATCCGCTGCGCCTGCTCGGCCGGCAGGTCGGGGCCGAACAACTGCTTGCGGCTCAGCTTCAGCCGCCCACCGAACAGGGCCGGGATCGTGCCGACCGGGTTGGTGCGCAACGCTGCCCACAGCGTCGGCCAGCCCTCCGTCACGGGAGCGGCCAGCACCGCGGCCTTCGCCGGATAACGACCCATCGCGTACGCGACCACGAGCGCGCCGACCCCGTGACCCACCAGCACCGTACGGCTCGGAAGCGACGCCGCCACCTGCACCACATCATGGACGTGGGCCCGCAGATCGCCGCCCGCCCTCGGGGTGAGTGCGTGCGCCGGGAAACCCCGAGCCGCGGCCTGCGGCAGCCAGTGCTCGGCGAAGGCCCACGCACCGTGCCCGAGCCCCGGCACGAACAGCAGCGGCGGCCGGTCCTTCTCGACGCCCTCGGTGAGCGACACGACCTCCCGCGCGACCGCCGGCACGGGGTTGGTCCAGTCCTCGAAACGCAGCAGGTCGGACTTCATCGGGCGGGCTCCATCTCGCGCAGCAGCCCCTCGACGGCCCGCAAGTAGTCGGTGTGGTCGACCTCGAACCAGTGCCGGGGGGTCGGCACCACCCGGCGACGCGACCAGCTCGCGAGCGGCCTGGTCGATTCCTTCTGCTGGACGGCGGCTGCCTGTTCCGGGTCGGTGCCGCGCAGCCGCAACCAGCGCGCGACCGCCACACTCTGCCAGTGCGCCAGCGGAAAGAGCCCGAAGTCGGCCTGGACGAGCCCGACCACGGCGAGCGTCGGGTGCTTGCGGGCGAACGCGTGCAGGTGCAGGTCGGGGCGGCCGTCCTCGGCGGTGTCGAGCAGCTCGGGGGCGAGGAACTCGAAACTCGGGCGATAGCCGGTCGCGGTGATCACCAGGTCGGGTTCGACGCGGCGGCCGTCGGACAGCACGACCGAGGCGCCGTCGAAACTCGACACGTCGGGCACGGCGACGATCCGTCCGTGACCGAGGAAGTACGGGAGCTGGCTGTTGACGATCGGATGACTCTCGTACGGCTGGTGATCGGGCGCCGGGAGACCGTAACGGGTCAGGTCGCCGGTGGTCAGCGCGATCGCCCGGCGGTAGAGCCACTGCCGAAACCGCAACGGCAGGCGCAGCTTGAGCGTACGGTCGTTGACCTGGTCGGCGGGGCGGCCGAAGAGGTACTTCGGGGCGTACCAGTAACCGCGCCGCGTCGAGTGCCAGACCGCGGTCGCCTGCTGGGCGGCCTCGACCGCGATGTCGCAGCCGGTGTTGCCGCCGCCGATCACGAGGACCTTGCGGCCGCGCAACTGGGCGGGGTCCTTGTACTGCGCGGAGTGGATCATCTGACCGCGGAAGTCGCCGGGGATCTCGGGGCGGGCCGGGGACCAGTTGTGCCCGTTGGCCACGACCACCCCGGCGTACCGCTGCACCCGTGACGATCCGCCGCCGGTCGACTGCGTCGTCACGTCCCAGCGTCCGTCGCCGACCGGCACGACCGAGATCACCTCGGTGCCGAACCAGACGCTCTCCTCGAGCCCGAAGTGCCGGGCGTAACTCTCCAGATAGGACTGGACGCGCTTGTGGTCGGGGTAGTCGGGCCAGGTGTCCGGCATCGGGAAGTCGGGGAACTCGGTGAGCGGCCGCGAGGAGATCAGGTGAGTGCCGGCGTAGACCGGGCTGCGGTCGTGCCGCCAGTTCCACGCGCCGCCCACCGCCGTCTCCCGCTCGTAGCAGTCGACCTCGAATCCGTACTCGCGCAGGTTCTTGATCGTGGTGAGACCGCTGGCGCCGGCCCCGATGACGCACACGGCGGCACGGCGGTCAGCAATGTCGGGAGTGTCGGGCACCCGGCGATATTGCCAGACCGGACCACTCAGGAGGAAGCGGCTACCGACCAGCGGAACGACACCATCACTGCGGCATTCTCAGATCGACGAGTACGGGAAGGTGATCACTCGCCCGCCGGGCCTGGTCGGAGTCGACGACTTCGTACTTCTCGATGGTGATGTCGGGGCTGACGAAGATCCCGTCGATGCGCCGGTTGGGCAGCGTGGCCGGGAAGGTGGGCTGGGCGTCGGGGCCGGAGAGCAGGCCGTCCTCGATCGTGCGCCATGCCCCGCCGCCCGGGCCCTCGTTGAGATCGGCCGCGGCGATCAGCGGGCCATCGACCTTGTTCAGCTCGTCCTTCCAGAGCGCCGCCTGACTCGGCCGCTCGGCCGAATCGGTGGCCAGGTGCGAGCCCGAGACGGTGAACCGGCCCCCGCGCACCGAGCCGCGGGCGAACGCGGCGCCGCGCAGATGCCGGCCGGGGGTGAGCGGGTAGCGCATGCACCACGTCTCGTGCACCGCCACCCGCAGGCTCACCAGCAGCAGGTTGCCCAGCGAGGGCAGACCGCCGACGGCCACCACCATGCCCAGGTCGTCGGCGAGCGCCGCGCACTTCTGCCGCCACCGGAACCGGCGCGGGGCCTCCTGCACGACCAGCACGTCGGGGCCGAGCCGGCTGATCACACCGATCAGGGCGGCCCGGTCGTCCTTCAGGCCGTGCACGTTGTAGCTGACCACCCGCAGCGCGGCGCCGGACATTCGCAGGGACCCCCGCCGGATCAGAAGCGTCGTGCTAGATCGGCCGCGCCCACGACGCCGGCCGTGTTGCCCATCTCGGCCGCTTTCAGGTCGGCCACCGGGAAGCGGCCGCGCTGCTTGAGCTGATCGCGATAGGTGGTCTGGGTCGGGGTCATGAGCAGGTCGCCGGCCTCGACCACGCCGCCGCCGACGACCAGGATCTGCGGGTCGAAGCTCTGCGCCAGGTCGGCCATCGCCACGCCGAGCCAGTAGCCGATCTGGGCGAACGCGTCCCGGGCCACGCCGTCACCGGCCCGGGCGGCCGCGGTGATCTGCCGGCCGCTGATCGCCAGCGGGTCACCACCGGCCAGTTCGAGCAGCTGCGCGGCCCGCTCCGGCTCCTGCCGGGCGCCCGCCCGGGCGAACCGGACCAGCGCGTTGCCGCTCGCGTACTGCTCGAGGCAGCCGAGCCGGCCGCAGCCGCAGGGGTGCCCGTCGGGGACCGACTGGATGTGGCCGAGCTCGGCGGCGATGCCGTGCGCGCCGCGCCACAGCTTGCCGTTGATGACGATGCCGCCGCCGATGCCGGTGCCGACGGTGATCATCACCATCGAGTCGTCGGCGTGCCGGGCGACGCCGTAGCGAAACTCGGCCCAGGCCGCGACGTTCGCGTCGTTCTCGAGCACGGTGGGCAGGCCGACGGCCTTGCTCACGTAGTCGCGCAGCGGCTCGTCGCGCCAGGCCAGGTTGGGGGCGAACAGCACGGTCGCACCGGCCGCGTCGATCCACGCGGCCGCGCCGATGCCGATGGCGGTGGCCTGGGGGAATTCGCGGGCCAACTCGGCGGCGACCTCGACGATCGTGTCCCGGGTGCCGGCCGGGTCCTCGGCCGGGGTGTCCCGCCGTTTCGAAGCCAGCACTGTGCCGTGCTCGTCGACCACACCTCCGGCCACCTTGGTGCCGCCGACGTCGACTCCGATGGTCAGCGTCACGCTGCCCGTCCCCTCATCCTGCGCTCACGCGGCGCCGCCGCCGCGGGCCTCGTCGCCCGTGTCGCCGTCGCCCGCTCGGGTTGGCTCCGCGCCGCCCGCCTCATCATGATCCACCGTCGGGTCGGACGCCATCGAGGCGACACCCACGTCGGCGGTGGCCGCGGCCCACACATCCAACCTTCGAGGGGTACGTGGGTCACGCGCCACCCGGCCCGCAGTGTCCCCGGTCTCGTCGCCGGCGATTCCGGCCGCCGCCGCCGCCCGGCGGGCCTTCGCCAGGGCCGCCGCCTCGGCCACCCGCCGCTCCGCCTCGGCGGCCGCCCGCAGGGCCGCCGCCCGCCGTTCGGCGAGTTCGGCCGCATAGTCGGCAGCCACGCCCGCGGCGCTGACCGTCGTCGCGGCAGCCCACGGGTCGCTGACCGTCGTCGCGGCAGCCCACGGGTCGCCGCCCGGCGTCGCGGCAGCCCACGGGTCGCCGCCCGGCGTCGCCAGGTTGCCTGGCGTCCCCGCGCTGCCGCTGCCTGTGCGGGTCGCGGCCGACCACGTCGTGTCGGGGTTGGGCTCAGGGACCGGTGGGGCCGGTGGGTCCGGGGGCGGCGCCGGACGGGAACGCTCGCCGACGATCGCCGAGACCGAACGCAGCAGACCCGCCACCGACCCGGCGAGATCGCCCGCGCTGCCGGCCAACCGCGCCGCCGTCTCGGGTTTCGGGTCGCGCGTCGCCGCGATCGCCTTGCACACCGGACACACGCAGCACTCCGGATCACCCGTGGCCCACCGGTCGCCGAACGCCTGACCCGTCACGGCCCGTGCCAGCACCGCGGCGACGAGCCGCTCGGCCTCCTCGCGCGCTGATCCGGCCATCGGAACCCTCCCCGCCCCCGCCTCAGTCCGGCAGGCTCTCGACCCGGCGCTTGAGCTGCTTCAACGCCGTATCCATGATCATCTTTTCGGCCTTGCGACGGAACATGCCCAGCATGCCGATCGAGAGCTCCACCTCGAGCGTGTAGGTCACCGTGGTGCCCTCGCCGCTCATCGCCAGGTCATAGGAGCCGCGCTGGGACTTCTGCGTCTTCGACGGCTCGACCAGGTGCCACTCGATGCGGGAGAGGTCGTCGGCATACGCGTACTCGAGTGTGTAGTCGTCGGCCAGCACGCCGGCGTCGATCACGAAACGGACCCGGTAGGCGTAACCGTCCTCGTACTCCTCGAGGACGTCGACCTGCTTCATCGCCTCGGCCCAGGCCGGATAGCTCGAGAAGTCGCTGATCACCGCGGCCACGCGGTCGAGCGGCGCATGGACCTGGATCGACTGCGTCGACGTATCCGCCATGCACGGAGGCTACCTCCCGGCTGCGACATATTCGGCGGCCGGGCCAGCCCGGCGGAGCGGACATATTCGGCGGTCCGGCCGGGGCGACGAGCCGGACCGTCCGAGGGCGGCTACGATCCGTCAAGTGCCCGGTCTAGCCAGCGTCTCCGCGCGCGTCCAGCCGCTAGCGGTGGCCGCGCGCATCGTCATGCTCGCGCTGGTCGCGGCGCTCACCCTGATCGCCACGGGCGACCCCGCTCAGCTGGGCTGGATCGCGTTGCTCGCGGTCGCCGCGCTGCCCGCGGTCATCGCCCCCGACCACCGCCTCTTCGCGCCACTGGGCCGCTTCGCCGAGGTCCTCATCACCGGTCTCGCGGCCGGCTCCATCGCCGTGGCCAGCGACCGCAACAACACATTGGACGCCGGGTTCGGCGCCGAGGCGATCCTGCCGTACCTCGCGGTCCCGCTGCTCACCGCCGCGCTGCGCCGCCGACCCACCGAGGGCACCGCCCTGCTCGGGGTCGCGGCCGTGTCGCTGGTCGTCGGCGGCACGCTGGTCGGCAAGGTCAGCCCGATCACGCAGCCCGGCTTCCTCGCGGCGAGCGGCCAGTGGTTGATCCTGGGCGCGATCATCACCTTCGCGGCCGACATGATGCGTCAGTTCATGCAACCCACCGAGCCGACCCCCCAGCCGTACGCGGAAGCCACTCGCCTCCTCACCCAGTTGCGCAGCGTGGCGCGATCACTACCCGGAGCCACGCTGGATCCGGGCGGCATCTCCGAGCACCTCCTCGAGGAACTCCGCCTCGTCAAGCCCTCCGACCGGGCCGCGGTGCTGTCGGCCAGCGGCGGCGGCCGGCTCGTCGTGCTCGCCCAGACCGGCGCCGAGCGGGTCGACTGGGAGGTGACGCTCGACGCCGACTCCGCGATCGCCGACTCCTGGGCCAGTCAGCAGCCGCAGGTCGCCAGCCGATCGCAGGCCCGATCGAGCCGCCGCGGCGACACCTCGTCGCTGGTCGTCCCGCTCGTCGCCGGCGTCCGCACGATCGGGCTCGTCATCCTCGAGAGCGATGTCGCCAACGCGTACCCCAAGGAGACCGTCAGCGAAGTGACCTGGGTGACCGAGGCCGCCGCGCTGCGGCTCGAAGCCGCCCTGCTCTTCGACGACGTGCGGTCGCTCGCCACCAATGAGGAACGTCAGCGGCTCGCCCGCGAGATCCACGACGGGGTCGCGCAGGAGCTCGTGATGGTCGGCTACGGCATCGACAACGCGCAGGCCACCCTGCCGGAAGGCGCCGAGGAGACGGCCGAGGAGCTGCGCAGCCTGCGCGCCGAGGTGACGCGCGTGATCACCGAGCTGCGGCTGAGCCTGTTCGAGCTGCGCTCCGAGGTGGATCGCAACGGTGGCCTGGCCGCCGCGATCGCGGAGTACGCGAGGACGCTGGGCACCTCGGCGGGCCTGCGCGTGCACTTCACCTTCGACGAATCGACGGCACGCCTGCCCGCCGCCACGGAGGCCGAACTGCTGCGCATCGCCCAGGAGGCGATCACGAACGCGCGCAAGCACGCCGGAGCCTCTAATCTGTGGGTTACCTGCACCATCGACCCGCCGTACGCGGAGATCGAGGTCTCCGACGACGGGCGGGGCTTCGCCGACGACCGCCCGGACGGTCGTTATGGTCTGACCATCATGGCCGAGCGGGCCGAACGGATCCGAGGCCGTTTGAAGATCACGCCGCGACACCCCAGCGGGACAACCGTTGCCGTAGTGCTCGGTTCGAACGCCAGGCGCGATAGCGTGCGGGATAGCGTTTCCGCTCCAGAAGGGGAGTAACCCGAGCATGTCGACCAGTCCGGCGCCGACGACGCGCACCAAGGTCCTCCTTGTCGACGATCATGACTTGATTCGTAAGGGGCTGCGACACGCATTCGAGCGCGACCGTCAGTTCGAGGTCGTCGGCGAGGCGGCAACGGCCGCCGAGGCCGTCCGCCAGGCGGGCGCCCTGCAACCGGACGTCGTGATCATGGACCTGCGCCTGCCCGACGGCAGTGGTCTCGAGGCGACCAAGGCCCTGCGCAAGAACAACGCCAACATGGGCATCGTGGTCCTGACGATGTATGCGGGCGACGACCAGCTCTTCGGCGCTCTCGAGGCGGGCGCGAGCGCGTTCGTCCCCAAGACCGCACCGGCCGACGAGGTCGTCGCGGCCGCCCGGCACGCTGCCTCGGCGCCCAGCGCGTTCACCGCGGCCGACCTCGCCGAGGCCATGAAGCGGCGGCTGGCCCCGTCCGGCCCCCAACTCTCGCCGCGCGAGGGCCAGGTGTTGCGCCTGCTGGCCGACGGCATGAGCGTGGCGGGCATCGCCAAGCAGCTCTTCGTCTCCGAGTCGACGGCCAAGACCCACATCTCGAAGCTGTACGAGAAGCTGGGCGCGGCCAACCGGGCGCAGGCGCTGATGACGGCGCTGCGGCTGGGCCTGCTGGAGGCACCCGACGCTCCGAAGTTCTAAGTTCCCGCACGACGTCGGCGCCCGGTCCCCCCACCGGGTGTGTCGTGTTCTCCGGGCACGGTCGACGGCGAGATCACCCGCCGGCCGGGCCTGCTCGGCGACCTTGTCAGGCGCTCTTCGGGCTGCTCAGCCGCCGGATGGCGAGATAGGCCTCGCAGCCCAAGCAGACGCCGAAAGCCGCGTTGAGGAAGGCCGCCAGCAGACCGAGGGACGCGAAGACGACGCCGAGCGCGGTCGCCCCGCCGAGATAGCCGACACTCGCGACAGCCAGAAAGCTAAAACCGACTAACTGCGCGAACCGTACGGGCGCGGCGGGCTCGGTCTCCGTACTCGGCCCCAGCCGGGGACGAATGAGAGCGCGATAGACGTACGCGTAAGGGCCGCGCCGCGGATCGGCCGCCGTGATCGCGAAGACCACCGCCTGGGCAAGCGCCAGCCATCCCCAGCCCGTCGCCAGCACCACGACGAGAACGACGCTGGTCAGCGTAGCCGCGAACCGCTGCCCGCGGGGATCGAGTTCCATACCCCTCAGAGTCCCACCCGTCCGGGCGTACGCCGTGCGGCCAGGCTCGTGAGGGGCATCACCGGCGTCCAGGTCAACTTTCCCGATCGAGCAGCACCTTGCGCAGCAGCCCGTTGAGCTGGATCAACTCCTCGTGCGAGAGGGCGCTCAGCATGTGCTGGTCGCGGGCCATCCCCGCGAAGATGTATTTGCTCCACATCGCCCGCCCGGCCGCGGTCGGGCGGATCAGCACCCGGCGCCGGTCGGTGTCGTCATTCTCGCGGGTGACGAGCTCGGAGCCGACGAGCCGGTCGAGTCGGCTGGTCATCGCGGCCCGGGTCACGTTGGCCGCCTCAGCCAACTGCGCCGGGGTCGCCTCGATCGGCCAGGGCTGAATCATCAGCACGTGCAAGGTCCGGTAATCCTCGAACGACAGCTCGCGCGACTCGGCGAAGGCGGCGGCGTCGGCCCGGCGAGCCTCGCGCTGGATGAAACTCATTCGCACCAGGGCGCCCTCCACCTCGGGCGCGAACGCGGGCTCGTCCTTCCAGAACGCCGACCATCGGGCGACATGGTGATCGACGCTGTCCTGCTCCGGCCCCGCGTTCTTTCCCGCGCCCGCGCCGACCTTAGTACGCTCATCGTCCTCTCGGCCGCCCATCCCTGACCTCCCGCGCGTAGCCGCCCCGCTCAACATCCTGACTCTATCTTACTTTTAGATTGCTAATAGTTAGACGATGAACTAGTTTCCCTCGGCATGAGGATCTCCGACTTCAAGCTGCTCGCCGCCGGGCAGACCCTCTCCTGGATCGGCAACGGCTTCCAGACCGTGGCGCTGGCCGTCGCCGTCCTCCAGGCCGGCGGCGGCCCCAGTGACCTCGGCCTGGTGATGGCCTCGTCGATCATCGCCCGGCTGGCCTGCACCCTGTTCGGCGGCGTCTGGGCCGACCGCCTGCAGCCGCAGCGCGTCATGGTCGCCTCCGACCTGGTCCGCCTCCTGGCCGCCGGCGCGATGGCGGCGATGTTCTTCGCCGACGGCTACCGCGTCGTGTGGCTGTGCGCGCTGGCCGCCGTCTCGACCGGCGCCGCGAGCTTCTTCGACCCCGCCTTCGGCGCGCTGCGCCCGCTGCTGGTTCCGGCCGAGAAGCGTCAAGCGGCGAACGCCACGCTGAGCATGCTGGAGACCGGCAGCCAGGTCGCCGGGCCCGTGCTCGGCGGCCTGACAGTGGCAGCGTTCGGCGCCTCCGCGGGCTTCACGGTCAACGCGATCAGCTTCCTCGCCTCGATGGTCGCCGCCCTGCTCCTGCGGGTCCGCGCCGAACGGGGCGACCGCACCTCGATGCTGACCGAGCTCGCCGCCGGCTGGCGCGAGATCAGCCGGCGGGACTGGCTGCTGGCCGGCCTGTTCGGCGCGACGCTCTATCACATCGCCAACGGCGTGATCCTGGTGCTCGTACAGGTGGTGGCGATCGAGCGGCTCGGGGGCGCCCCCGCCGCCGGCTTCATCGCCGCCGCCGAGGGCCTGGGCGGCGTGATCGGCGCCGCGACAGCCCTGCGCTTCAGGCCGCGCCGCCTGTTGCGCGCGGGCTGGCTCACACTCATGCTGATGCCGATCTGGGCCCTGGCGTACGTCTGGCCCGCCGAACTGACCGCTGTCATCGCCGGTGCCATCATCGGCTACGCGGGCCTGATCTTCTTCGACGTCGCGTGGACCACCGCGATCCAGGATCACGTCCCGCAGCGCATGCTCGGCCGGGTCTCGTCCTGGGACTACCTGACGTCGTTCCTGGCCATGCCGATCGGCAACGTCCTGGCCGGCCCGCTCTCCACGGCGTACGGCACCGGCCCGGTCCTGACCGGCTGCGCCGGCGTCCTGCTCGTGTCGGCGGCCGCTCAGTTCCTGGTCCCCGGCTCCCGCAACCTGACCCGCCGCCCCGAGGCGCCGGCCGACCCCGAGCCCGCCCGCTCCCCCGAACTGGCCGAGACCACGGGCGCATGAACTCCCCGGCCGCTCGCCGGACCACCGGCGGGCGGCCGGTCAGAGAACGTCACCCAGGGCGGCGATCAGCTGAGGCTTGCCGGGTACGCCTGTCGCGCGCTTGGCGACGCGGCCTTCAGAGTCGAGTACGAGCAGCGTCGGCGTACGCCAGATCCCCAGAGCCCGCACGGCGTCGAGGTGGCTCTCGGCGTCGACCTCGACGTGCTGCACCCCCGGAACGATGCCGGCCACCTCGGAGCTGACCCGCCGCACGGCCCGGCAGGGCGCGCAGAAGGCGGAGGAGAACTGCAGGAGCGTGGCCTTGCCCTCGCCCACGCCGAGCTCGCGGAGCAGCGCCGCGTCCAGTTGCTGCCCAGCAGCACTCGAATCCTCGCCGGTCCCCTCGATCACGCCCGGCTCCTCCCGAACATCTGGCGCCACCACGAGCCCGGCCCCCACTTCGGTCGAGTCGGCACTTCCTTCGCCGGCCCCGCCCGAAGCTACTCGCCCGGTGGCCGGGGTGCTCTTCCCGACGCTCCCGGATCCGCCGCCCGTGGCCTGAGCACGCAGGTGCTCTCCGCCCGGGTCGTGGGCCGACTCGCCCCGGCCCGGCCGCACCACGTCACGCCTCGAGCCCACATCGCGCAGCTGCCCGTCGGTGCGTCGACGCCAGACCCCCACCAGCACGCCGACGACGAGCACGGCGACGGCCGCCCAAAGACCCACCAAATCCATAGGACAACTCTGTCACGGCTCCCGCCCACCCGCGAGATCCGAGCGGCGGCGACAGCAGCCCGACGTCCCGGACACCAGCCGGTCGGCCGCCCGGTGCGGTCGTCACGGAGCGTCCAGGAGGCGGGTCAGGCGGGCCGCCTGGGTCTCCCAGCGCCACTCCCGCTCGACCCAGGCCCGGCCGGCGGCGCCCATCGCCTTGGCGCGGGTCTCGTCGGTCAGCAGCTCGGTAAGGCGGGCAGCCAGCGCTTCCACGTCGCGGCCACCGACCACGAAACCCGTCTCGCCCTCCCGGACGGCGTCGGGAGCGCCCCCCGAATCGCCGCCCACGACCGGCAGGCCGGTGGCCGAAGCCTCCAGATAGACGATCCCCAGGCCTTCGACGTCGAGGCCGGCCGAACGAGTGCGGCACGGCATCGCGTAGACGTCGCCCGCCGCGTAGTGGGCGGGCAGCTCCGGCCAGGGCACCGAACCGGTGAAGACGACGTCCTTCGCCACGTCGTGCTCGCGGGCCAGGCGGGCGAGGGTCTTGCGGTAGGGGCCGCCGCTCACCAGCAGCAGGGCGGCGCCGGGCACCCGCCGGCGGATCGTGGGCAGGGCCCGGATGAGCATGTCCTGGCCCTTGCGGGGGACCAGGCGGGAGACGCAGACGATGACCGGGCGGCCGGTCAGGCCGTGGCGGGCGCGCACCTCGCTGCCGTCCACCCCGGGGTGGAACGTGTCGACGTCGACGCCGGGGGCCAGGCGCTCGAGCGAGGTCAGGCCGTGCAGGGCGCGGTCGAGCCGAGTGCGCTGATAGTCGCCCAGGTAGGTCACCACGTCGTTGCCCCGGGCGATGCGGCGCAGCAGGGCGCGCGCGCCGGGGAGGGCGGCCCAGCCGATCTCGTGGCCGTGGGTCAGGGCGACCCCGCGGGTGATGCCGGCCCGGCGGCGCAGGCCGTCGGCGAGGAGGCCGAGCGGGGCCGCGGCGCCGAACCAGACGCGGTCGCAGTCGTGGGCGCGGGCGATCTCGGCGGCTCGGCGGGCCACCGCGGGCGTGGGGAGCAGGACGCCGGTCTGCTCGCGGACGACCTCGAAGGGCTGCTCGGCGTCGAATTTCTCGGCGCCGCGCCAGGTCGAGGCGTACCCGACCACGGAGTCGGCCGGTTGACGGACGGCCAGGTTGTGCACGAACTGCTGGATGCCGCCGGGGCGGGGCGGGAAGTCGTTGGTGACGAGCAGGGTGCGGCCCATCAGCGCACGCCCCGGGCGTAGGCACGAGCGGCGGCCATCCGTTCCACCGTGGACGGATGTGAGGCGAACATGGTGTGCTCCCAGGCGGGTGGATCGGGATCGGACAGGTTGACGGTGCCGAGGCGGCGCTGCATGGCCTCGAAGGTGACCGGGTCGCCGGTGAGGGTGAGTGCGTGCTCGTCGGCGCGGGCCTCGATGCGCCGCGAGACGAAGGCCTGCGCGGGACCGGCGACCAGACCTGCGACGGTGACCGCGGCGATCAGCAGACCGATGGCCCGCGGCTCGCCGATGCTGTCGACGCCGGCCCGGCCGAGCAGCCACCCCCAGGAACCGAGCAGGGAGAGCGCGACGACCGCGGCGGCCGCGCCCAGGGCGCCGAGGATCGTGCCGGTCAGGACGTCGCCGTCCTTCGCGTGGCCGAGCTCGTGGGCAGCGACCGACACGACCTCGGCCGGCTCGGCCTCGGTGAGCATCGTGTCGTAGACGACGATGCGCCGGGTCGGCCCGAGACCGGAGACATAGGCGTTCACGGCGCGGGTGCGGCGGGACGCGTCGGCGACGAGCACGTCCTTCACGGGGACGCCGTCGCGGGCGGCCAGCTCGATCAGCTCCGTCCGCAGGGGGCCGTCGGGCATCGGGGTGAACTTGTTGAAGACCGGCTCGACCAGTACGGGTAGCACGAAGGAGAGCAGCACGACCAGACCGGCCGCGCCCGCCGCCCCGAACGCCCACCACCAGCGCGGGGCGAAGTGGGTCACGGTGTAGAAGCCGGCCAGGACCAGGCCACCGATCACGGCGCCGACCGCCCACGATTTCAACAGGTCGACCGT
>Ga0247781_1000041_pt1 | contig 33432 bp, 25 predicted proteins | sample UWRJL184509B5_FD_179922 | JGI IMG/M metagenome (GOLD analysis project Ga0247781, IMG submission 179922) | Plant litter microbial communities from Arlington Agricultural Research Station in Wisconsin, United States - UWRJ-L184-509B-5 | ecosystem: Environmental > Terrestrial > Plant litter >...
ACGAGACCGACGACCAGGTCACCGTCGACGCGGCCAACGCCATCAAGCAGCACGGCGTGGGCGTCAAGTGCGCGACGATCACCCCCGACGAGGCCCGCGTCGAGGAGTTCGGCCTCAAGAAGATGTGGCGGTCGCCGAACGGCACCATTCGCAACATCCTCGGTGGCGTCGTCTTCCGCGAGCCGATCATCATGAAGAACGTGCCGCGACTCGTGCCCGGCTGGACCAAGCCGATCATCATCGGCCGCCACGCCCACGGCGACCAGTACAAGGCGACCGACTTCGTCGTGCCGAGCGCCGGCAAGCTGACCGTCACGTTCACCCCCGAGGACGGCTCGGCGCCGATGGAGTTCCACGTCGCCGACTACCCCGGTGGCGGTGTCGCGATGGCGATGTACAACTACGACGACTCGATCCGCGACTTCGCGCGCGCCTCGTTCCGGTACGGCCTGGCCCGCAACTACCCGGTCTACCTGTCCACGAAGAACACGATCCTCAAGGCGTACGACGGCCGGTTCAAGGACTTGTTCGCCGAGATCTTCGAGAGCGAGTTCGCCGACCAGTTCGAGGCCGCGGGCCTCACCTACGAGCACCGGCTGATCGACGACATGGTCGCCGCCGCGATGAAGTGGGCGGGCGGCTACGTCTGGGCCTGCAAGAACTACGACGGTGACGTGCAGTCCGACACCGTGGCGCAGGGCTTCGGCTCGCTCGGCCTGATGACCTCGGTGCTGATGACCCCCGACGGCAAGACCGTCGAGGCCGAGGCCGCACACGGCACGGTCACCCGGCACTACCGCCAGTGGCAGAAGGGCGAGAAGACGTCGACGAACCCGATCGCGTCGATCTTCGCCTGGACCGGCGGCCTCAAGCACCGCGGCGTCCTCGACGGCACCCCCGCGGTGACCGAGTTCGCCGAGACGCTCGAGAAGGTCTGCGTCGACACAGTCGAGGGCGGCCAGATGACCAAGGACCTCGCGCTGCTCATCTCGCGCGACGCCCCGTGGCTCTCCACCGACGAGTTCATGAACGCGCTCGACGAGAACCTGGCCCGCAAGCTCGCCTGACGTTCCCGTTCCCGAAGGCCGCCGATCGCGATGATCGGCGGCCTTTCGTCATCGCCGGCCTATCGGTAGTAAACGGCGCCCTTCGCGAATGCGTCGATCGCCTCGGTGACGCTGCCGGTGTACGCCTCGTACCACTCCGTGGTCACCAGCCTCCCGTCCGCCAGCGCTGACCTGGTGAACGTCTCGAGCGCGCTGCGGCGGCGAAGTGCGTCTCCGTCCGTGGTCGGGCTCTCCTTCGCCATGTCCGCGACCAGCCCGGCCTGACGCTCGGCCGCCTTCTCCCAGTTGATGTTTCCGGAAGGGTCGGTCTCGTAGTCGACGAATTTCATCAGTGACTTCGTCATCGAGCGAACGATTTCCGCCGAGTCGGCGGAGCGCGCATAACGCCCCTGTCCGATTCCCTTTACGATTTCACTTGCCTTCCCTTTGATGACCTTGCCGCTCTTGAGTTCGATCACCTCAGCCTTATCGGTGAAGTAATTCTCGATATTCCGAGCGATCGGCTTGGCCGTCTGCAACATCTTGTTCAACGCTTCGGCTGACAACAGGTCGAAGACTTCGAACTTCAAATCGCGGGGGAGGTCGGAAATATAGTCCTCGGGCATTTTCCTGTCTTTCGTCGGTGGGGAGCGATTACTTGACGAGCGAGATGGGCAGCGGGTATCGGAGCTTGAAGTCCTTCTGGGCCGAGGAGGTGTCCAGCTTGGTCTCGACGACCTCGAAGGTCTTCTCGACCGAGGCCAGCCGCACGGTCACGCCGATGCTCAACACCGTGTCCCGGTACTGCTTGCCCTTGCTGACGAAGATGCCCGAGCTGAGCACCGGCAGGTTGGCGATCGAGATGTGCGGCACCTTGTAGAGTGGCGTCCCCTTGAACTGGCCACCCACGGAAGTGTCCAGTAGGTCCTCGGCCGATTCGTACGGCGCACCCTCGGATGCGGCCATCGCCAGCGAGTGCATGATCACGGCGTTGCGGGAGTTGTTCTCGGTCCGCCAGTCGTTGAGGCTGACACTGAACGACGTGCCGATGGCGACTCCGGCGGCCACCCCGCCGGTCGGCACCGGGCCGAACGTGCCGGCGTTGACGTTGAGGTCGAGCTGCGACGATGAGGTGGTGGACTCACTGCCCATAGTGGTCGCGGGAGAATCGACGGCTACGTAGTAGGACGGGTCGTCAATGCTGATGCCGATGTCCACCCGCTCCAGATAGAAGCCACGCTTGTCGTCCTTGTCCCAAGTCATTCTCCCGTTGTCGCTGGCGGCGACATCGGTGCCCTCCATGCTGACGGCGATGAAGGTGTTGTCGAATTCTTCGAGCTGCGTGACGGTCGCCGTCGCATTGAGGCGGAATCCCACCTTCTGCTTCTCGAGGGCGATCGAATGGTAGTCATTGAAACGGAACGTCTTGTCGGTCATGCCAACAACCGTCGCAACGATAAGTGCAGAGTTCCAGCGTGAAGTCGGGTTAGCTACTCGCCGTAATCGGACACTGCGCCGCACGCGAGTGGCGGGGGGATCTCACCCCCCGGACCCGCTCAGATGTCGCGGAGCAGTTGGGCGGCCTTCTCCGGGACGATGTCGTTCACGAAGAAGCCCATCGCCGACTCGGAGCCGGCCAAGTATTTCAGCTTGTCGGCCGCGCGGCGGATGCTGAACAGCTGCAGGTGCAGGTAGCCCAACTCGCGGCCCGCGCCGACGACCGCCTGGTGCCAGGCCGAGATGTACGGCATCGGCTTGTCGAACAGGCCGTCGAAGCGGCGCAGCACGTCGAGATAGAGCGGCCCGAACGCGTCCCGCTCGTCGTCGGTGAGCGCGGGCAGGTCGGGCACCTTGCGGTGCGGGGCGATCTGCACCTCGAACGGCCAGCGGGCGGCGGCCGGGACATACGCCGTCCAGTGCTCGTTGGAGCTGATCACCCGGGTGCCGTCGGCGCGCTCGGCCGCCAGCACGTCGGTGTAGAGGTCGCGGCCGGTGCGTTCGAGGTAACGGGCGGAGGCGGCCAGCATCGACCTCGTGCGCGGCGGCACGGTCGGGAACGCGTAGACCTGCCCGTGCGGGTGCTGCAGGGTCACGCCGATCTCGACGCCGCGATTCTCGAACGGGAAGACCTGCGCCACCCCGGTCAGGCCGGACATCTCGGTCGTCCGGTCGGCCTGCGCGTCGACCACAGTGCGCACTCGGGCCGGCGACAACTGGCCGAACGAGCTGTTGTGGTCGCTGGTGAAGCAGACGACCTCGCAGCGGCCGACGCCGGGACGCACCGGGACCATGCCGGTGATCTCGGTGACCTCGTCCTCGTTGACCCGGTCGCTGAAGGACGGGAACTGGTTCTCGAAGACGACCACGTCGTAGTCGGGCGCCGGGATCTCACTGGCGAACGTCGCGTTGGTCGGGCAGAGCGGGCACGCGTTGCTGGGCGGCAGGAACGTGCGGGTCTGGCGGTGCGCGGCGATGGCGATCCACTCGTCGACCAGCGGATCGTACCGGAGCTGGGAGGTGGGCGGCGGAGGCGGCAGGTGCCGGGTGTCCTCGTACTTGGCCCAGTCGGTCGGCTCTTCGTTGAAATAGATCAACTCGCGACCGTCGGACAGGCAGATCGCCGTACGGCTCGTGAAGGTCATTGCGCGCTCACCACTACAAGATCTTGAACTGACTCGGACAGCAAGGTGCGGGCCGGCTCTTCCAGCCCTTCATCGGTGATCAGAACGTCCGCGCGGTCGAGCGGAACGATCGAGGAGATGCCGACCGTGCCCCACTTGGTGTGGTCAGCCAGCACCACGAGGCGTTCGGCGGCCTCGATGAGGGCCCGGTTGACGTCGGCTTCCATCAGGTTGGGGGTCGTGTAGCCGGCCCGCTCGCTCATCCCGTGCACGCCCAGGAAGAGCATGTCGAGGTGGAGCATGCCGATCGCGGCCACCGCCACCGGGCCGACCAGGGCGTCCGACGGCGTCCGCGTGCCACCGGTCAGCACCACGGTCTGGTCGGGGCGACCGGCACGGTAGAAGATGTCGGCGACCGGGATCGAATTGGTCACCACGGTCAGCGAGGGCACGTCGACCAGGCGCTGGGCGAGCCCGGCGGTGGTGGTGCCGGCCGAGAGGGCGATGGCGTCGCCGGGGGACACGAGTGCCGCGGCGCGCATGGCCATGGCCGCCTTTTCCGCACGCTGGCGGACGCTTTTCGCCGCGAAGCCGGGCTCATGAGCTGAACCGGGGCTCACCGTGGTCGCGCCGCCGTGCACCTTCGCCAGCAGACCCCGGTCGGCCAGGGACTCGAGGTCGCGGCGAATGGTCATGTCGGAGACGCCGTACTCGGAGGCGAGCTCGCTGACCCGGACGCCGCCGGCGGCCCGGACCCGATCGAGGATCGCGGCCTGTCGCTGCTGGGCCAGCATCAGCCGACCGCACCCGGGAACCGAACTAATTCGAACACGCCCGAACAGTACCCCGTGCTTGGTCGTGACCGAAAGTGCGAGTCTTCAGTCCGGCCTTGGGTGGCGGGTGGGGTGGTCGAGGGGGGCTCTAGATGCCGCGACCGCGCTTGTGCAGGGCGGAGAGAACGTTCTCCACCTTCACCGCGCCGGTCATCGCGGCCAGGGCGATCGCGGTGCGCGGTTCCTTCCAATTCGCCCGGACGGCCTCCTTGCTGAACTGCCACGCCTGACTGCGATTGCCGGTCGCCGCCGACCAGCACGCGAGCTGACCGTAGACGCGCGCCGCCCCCGGCCGGCAACCACTGATCTCGGGGTGGCGCTGCATCATCCAGCGCAGCGAACTGATCTTGGTGGCGTACTCGTAGGCGTAGTGCGAGGTGCGACCCCAGAGGACCCGTACGAGCGGCTCGTCGAGATGCACGATCGGCGCCCGGCGGGCCGCGCGCAGCAGCAGGTCCCAGTCCTCGTTCTGGCTGCCGGGGGCGTCCTCGGCGACCAGGCCCAGCCCCTCGTTCGTCATCGACGAGCGGCGGACCAGGAACGACGACGAGTGCAGCATCGACATCCGCGAGCGGGCGAGCTCGTCGATCGTGACCCGGCTGTGCCCGGCCAGTCGCGCGGTGCACTTACCCTCGTACTCGACCTCGATCGCACACGTCGCCATCTCGGCGTCCGGCGCGGCGAGCAGCGCGGCCACCTGCCGGCGCAACTTGTCCGGCTGCCACACGTCGTCGTCGTCGCAGAAGGCCACGTACTCGGTGTCGAGCGCGAGGATGCCGGTGTTGCGGGCGCCGGCCAGACCGGACGTACGCCAGTTGGTCAGCACCAGCACCTGAACGCCCTCGGCCGAGGCGAGCAGATAGTCGGGTTCGGTCTGGTCGTACACGACAAGGACCTTGACCTCGCCCGGATAGCGCTGGTCACGGACCGCGCCGATCGTCTTGCGCACCAGTTCGGGACGGTTCCGGGTCGGAATGACGACGCCGACGGACGGCCAGTTCAACGAGTCTCCTCTACAGAGAGCGGATATCCGTACGCTCGCAACATCGGGGCGCACACCGTTCCGACCAGACGCCGCTGGCTGCGGGGCAGGGACTTCTTCCAGGCGTCGTCGTGGCGCAACGGCAGCCGCCCGACGGTGAAGCGCATCGGGTTGCCGGCGGCGCTGTGTCCGACCCGCAGGTCGGCGTACCCGTCGCCCAGGAAGGACAGGTCGCCGGGCGTCAGCCGCAGTCCGGCGAAGTCGGCCAAGGTCAGCAGCGCCGACCGCGGATCGGCGAGGAACTCCTCGTAGCGCAGGCGGTGCACAGCCACGCCGCGCTTGGCGAGGAGGCCGAACGCGGCGTTGTGAGCGTTCCACAACAGGGCGGAACGCCCGGGGGAGTAGCGGGTCATCTCGTCGGCGCCGTCGGTCTCGGGCCGTGACACCCTCTTGGTCCAGGAGTACGCGACCCCGCGCGCGTCCCGCACGATGTGCACCACCCGCAGGTCGATCTCGGGCGCCCAGCGCAGCACGTGGGCGAGCGCCGGATGCTTGGACGAATCGACGACCACCTTCGCCCCGGCCACCTCGGCGGCCGCGGAGTAGACGCGGGCGTAGAAGTGCGCGTACTCGTACACCTCTTCGTCGGCCTCGACCGCGGTGGCGAGTCGGGGGATGTACCGGGTGCGTTCGACGGCGTCGCGCAGCGCGTGCACGCGGTCGAGGTCCACGTTGTGCCAGCCGCCGAAGGCGTACTGCCCGACCCTCCGCCAGAACGTGCAGGCCGAGAAGCGGGCGCCGCAGCCGCAGCGCTCGTCGTCGCGAAGGTCGCGTTGCCACAGGTGGACGATCTCGCCGAGCGCGCACACCCCGGGCAGCTCGCCCAGGAGGCGTTCCACGAGCGTTGTACCGCTTCGTCCCAATCCACCCAGAAATAGCACACGTGCCACTTTGGCCTACCTTCGCTCGTTTCGCTCCTATAACGAGCCAACAACCGCGAAGGAGGCGTTACGTGACAGTCGAGGCCTTCGACCGCGTACAACTCGACGGCACGGGGATCGACCGGATCACCGAGGCCGAGGTGGTAGCGGTCGTGCGGGAGGCGCTCGCCCGCGGCCGCGGCGGACGGATCCTCACCCCCAACGTCGACATCCTGCGCCGCGCCCAGGGCGACGCCGAGTGCCGCCGCCACTTCGACGACGCCGATCTGATCGTCGCCGACGGCATGCCGCTGGTCTGGGCGAGCCGGCTGAGCGGGTCGCCCCTGCCCGAACGGGTGGCGGGCAGCAGCCTGATCTGGTCCCTCTCGGCGGGGCTGGGGCGCGATGGCCGCTCGATCTTCGTCCTCGGCGGCTGCCCAACGGCCGCCGCCGCCTTGTCCGATGCTGCCTTGTCCGATGGGGCCACTCGTGCCGCCGGTCGCTTGCTCGGCGAATGCCCCGGGTTGCGCGTCGCCGGCACGGCCTGTCCGCCCTTCGGCTTCGACGAGGACCCCATCGCGTACGACGATGTCTGCGCGAAAGTGATCGACGCGCACCCGGACCTGGTGTTCGTCGGACTGGGCTACCCGAAGCAGGAACGCATGGTCACGCGGCTGCGCGCCGAACTGCCCCGGACCTGGTTCCTGGGCTGCGGCGCGGCGGTGAACTTCGTGGCCGGCGACGTCGATCGCGCTCCGCGCTGGATGCAGCGCACCGGGCTGGAGTGGGCCCACCGCCTCGGCACCGAACCCCGCCGACTGGCCGGGCGGTATCTGCGCCACGACGCCCCGTACGCGCTGCGGCTGCTCGCTCGGGCCCCGTCTCAGCGCGCCCGAGCCCGCTGACCTGTTCGTTCGGGCACCGAGTTCCGGCAGACGATCAGCGATCGACGTGACCGCTTCCCAATCTTGTCCCGGGTTGCCCTCGGGGCCGTGACTATCTGTCGATCGGGCCTCTAGGCTCGGCTCTCGGAACGAGGTCGCGGGGAGGCCGGATGGCGATGTCGATACGGCGCCGGACTGTCGTAGCGGCTGGTGTCGCGACCGCGACAGCGTTGATCAGTGGTTGTTCGGAGGCGAACCCCGCTGACGGTGGGGCAGCCGTGGCGAGACGTCAGCCCGGGGTCGTGACGCCTCCGCCCGGTGATGCCGTCTTGGTCGCGCTTGATGTGGTCGCCACCCCAGCAGCCGCTCTGCGAGCACTCGGGCAGCGTATGGAGCAGGCCGCCGCAGCCGGCGTCGAGGTGACGCTCGCGGTGGGAGCCTCCCTGTTCGACGAGCGGTTCGGCCTGGCCGAGCACCGGCCGCCCCGGTTGACCGCGATGCCGCGATTCCCCAACGACGTGATCGACCCCGAGCGCTGTCACGGCGACCTGCTGCTGCAGATCTGCGGGAGCGGCCACGACCGGGTGGCGGCGGTCGCCGACGATTTGGTCCGCGCCGGCGGCGCGGGCTTGCGGACTCGGTGGCGGATGGCCGGGTTTCGGGCGGAGAGCGGCACCACGGTGTCGGGGTTGCCGACCGCCCGTAACCTGTTCGGTTTCCGGGAGGGCGCCGGAAATCCCGACCCGGCCGATGCGGAACTGATGGACCGGCTGGTGTGGACGGACGAGGGCGGGACCTATCAGGTGGTTCGGCTTATCCGATTCGCCACGGCGCTGTGGGATCGCGAGCCGGTGCCGCGTCAGGAGTCGGCGATAGGCCGGCGCCGCCAGGACGGCACGCCGCTGCAGGGCGGCGCCGAGGACGTCACGTTTGACTACTCGGCCGACCCGAACGGCGATGTTGTTCCGCTCGACGCGCACATTCGCCGGGCCAATCCGCGTACGCCGGAGACCGAGAACAGCCGAATCCTGCGGCGCAGCTACTCGTATCGCAACGGCGATGACGAAGGCATGCTGTTCATCTGCTTTCAGCGCGACCCGGAACGGGGTTTCGCAGCGGCCCAACATCGCCTTGCCGGCGAGGCGTTGGACCGCTACGTGCTGCCGTTCGGGGGCGGCTACTTCTTCGTGCCCGAGTCCCCCGCCGCGCTGGGTGGTCTGCTGGGGGCCTGATCTCGCACGTGCGGTCCGAAGAGGACGGTGGGGCGCACCCATCGCCGGGATGCGCGTGTCAGGAGGCACCTGGTGTTCAGCCCATCGATCACGGTCGCCGTCAACGACGACCACGGCAACCGTCTCGAGTCCTCGATAAGGTCAGGGATTGAAGTACGGATCCTGCACCATCGCCTCGAATGCCTTGAACGCCGGCTTGTCCCCGGTCAGCTGGAACTGCTTGTTCGGCCCGTTCCCCTCCGGGTTCGACTCGAAGTAGGTGATCGCCTTGATCTGCGGGTTCGCCTTGAACGTCCGGCGCGCGTCCTTGATCCACGCCGCTCGCCCGGCCGACCCCCAGGCTTTCGCCACCCCGAACTCCCCGATGACGATCGGCTTGGGTCGCTCGGCCGCCCAGGTCAGGAACGACCCCATCAGCTCCCCGATCGGCGCGAACCGTTCCCCGGCATAGACGTCCACGCACGTCCAGTCCACCTGGTCGTCCCCGGGGTAGAACGCCGGCGCGTCGCCCCGGATGAAGCCCTCCGCCGTCGGGCACCACACCCACGACACGTTGTTCGCCTGCTCCTCGCGGAAGATCTCCCGCACGTACTTCCACGCCGCGATGTAGTCCTCCCCGGACCACATCGTCGCCCGGAGGTTGGGCCGGTCCATCTCCCAGCGCATCCGCAGCAGCACCGGCCGGCCGATCTCCCGCACGGCGGAAGCCTGCTTGCGGATCAGGTCGTCGTGTTCTCCGTCCAGGATGGACCGGTTGTCACCGGTCGCCCAGCTCACCATGAGCGTCGCGCCCCGGGCCAGGAACTCGTTGTCCGAGGCCGTCCCCACCATCTGCTCGAAGCGCCGGTACGTGTTGACGATGCGCAGCGGGCGCCCCAGGTCGGCCTGCAAGCTGTCGACCGCGGCGAGCCGGCCCACGTGGGTCAGCTCGTCCGGCTTGATCCACGCGCCGAACAACGCGCCCCGGGCGGGCGCCAGGACGGGTCCCGCCTCGAACGGGCCCGGGTTCACCGCCACCGCCCCGGGCGCGCGGGAGAGGTCCGGTGAGGGTGCCGGCGACGGTTTGTCGTCCCCGGAGGAACAGCCGGCCAGCAGCACCAGCGCGGCCGCACCCGCCAACAGTTGCTTACGCATGGACACGGCGCGCGGTGTAGAGGACGTTGACCGCGTAGGTGTCGCTGCCGGGCAGCCGGCGCAGGGCCGCGTCAGCGGCGCGGGCCACGGGGTTGCCGTGCAGGCCGGGAGTGATCATCGAGAAGCCGCGCCGCTCGATGATCACGAAGCCGTGCTTGTCGAGCAGCGTGGCGACCTGCTCGTGGGAGAGTTCGGCGAACCACCGCTGGCCGCGCCGTTTGCGGGCCCGCAGGTGGCGTACCGAACCGGCGTTGCCGTGGTTCTCGACGACCAGCACGCCGGAGTCGGCGCTGGGCAGGGTCCGGGCCGCGAAGGTCAGGGCCCGATCGCGTACGGCGTCCTCCACGTTGAGCAGCAGGCGGAACATCGTCACGATGGCCGGGTAGCCGGCCGGCACCGGATGCGGCACCGGGCCGTCCGCCGCCACCTGGTGCCAGTTCGCCCGCGAGCCGACCTCGGCCGCCTTCGCCATCATCGCGGCCGACGTGTCGTAGCCGTGCGCCTCGCGCACCAGCCCGTGCAGGGTGCGGATGGCCCGGCCGGTCCCACAGGCGAAGTCGTGCTGCACCGGGGCGAGCTCGCCGAACTCGCGTCGCACCAGCGTGCGCAGATAGTCCTGCTGCCGCTCGTTGATCTGCGAGGCGTAGCTGTCCGGCGCGTACGTGATGTTCTCGTACTTCTCGACGGCATCGGTGTCCTGGAACACCTTCGTGTAGTCGGTGGTCAACTCGTCCTCCTCATCGGTTTGAACGCGTCCAGGGCGAGAGGAACGCGCAACAGCCAGGTGCCGGCCAGGAACGCGGGCACAGCGGCGAGCATGGCGAGGGTCCGGCCGGGGGGACCGGCGCCGGCCACGGCGACGACGGCCCAGGGGAGTAAGCCGAAGCAGGCGAGCGCGAGCAGCGCGGCGACCCGGGTGCCCCGGCCGAACGGGTGCAGCCCGACCGACCGCCCGACCTGGATCAGCGGCAGCAGGTTGTTGGCGACCATCGAGCAGGCCAGTCCGATCGCCGCGCCCAGGGCGCCGTAGCGGGGGATCAGGAGTACGTCGAGCCCGACCGTGACGGCCAACGCGACCAGCACGTTGGCGAGGTTCCAGGAGGTACGCCCGGCCATCGCCAGCACCATGTCGACCATCCCGCAGCCGGTGGCGACCAGCATCGCCGCGGCCAGCACGGCCACCACGGCCGAGCCCTCGGCGGCGTAACGGTCGCCGAAGAGCCGCAGCCAGAGCGGGGCGAAGAAGATCACCAGAAGGCTGATCGGCCAGGTCACCAGCACGAGCCAGCCGGTCGCGGTCTGGTAGAGGTGGTTCGCGGTCCGCCGGTCGCCGACCGTGAGCGCCTCGGCCAGCCGCGGCTGCACCGACTGTGCGATCCCCTGGTTGGCGAACTGGATCAGCACGACGAACCGGCCGGCCACGGCATAGATCGCGGCCGGGGCCAGACCGCCGAGCGCGGCCACGAGCAGCACGTCGACCCGTTGCAGCGCGAGTTGCGCGACGCTGGCGAGCGCCCGCGGCCCGGTGAACCGCCAGAATTCGCGGCGCAGGCCACGGCGTTCCACCCGGCGAGTGGTCCGCCCCGGCGGGCGTCCCGCGAGGTAGACCTTCCGGAGGGCGTACGCCGAAAGCACCGTCACCGGCAGATAGGGCAGTGCCCACGCAAGCGCGAAAGCCGAGATCGACCCCGCCGTCCATAGCGCCGCGACCCCGGCCGCGCCGACCAGCAGCAGTTGCAGGGCGCTGCGCAGCACCCGGTCGAGCAGCACGGTCGGCCGCATCGCCCGATAGCCCCGGGTGGCCGTGAGCAGCGCGTCGGTCAATGCCTGCAACGGCAGGAACGCCGCGAGCACCCGCAACCCCGCGGTGTGCGCGTCGATCACGTGTTCCGCCTCGCGGGCGGTCACCTGGGCGATCGCCGGTGCGCCGAGCCACATCGCGACGGCGAGCACGATCGAGAGGACGACGACCGGGACCAGTCCGGTACGCAGGCACGCGCCGAGCAGATGCTCCCGGCCGGTGGCGCGCAGCCGGGCCGGCCAGTAGACGAGCCCGGTCTGCGTGCCGAGCTTGGCCAGGCCGCCCGTCAGCACGAACGCGGCCGTGGCGGCGAAGAACGCACCGGCCTGCTCGGCGCCCAGCGAACGGGCCAGCACCCAGGTGACGACGACCCCGGCCCCCCCGGCCAGCGCCGAACCGGCCAGGTTGGCCAGCCCGCCGCGGGCCACCCCCCGAGTACCGCCGCCGGGTGCCGGCTTGTCGAGGACCTCGGTCACTGCCGCCACACCGGCATGCGCCCGAGCCAGCTGGTCAGTGCCTCGTCGTGCGGCAGGTAGCGGTCCTGCAACTCGCGGCGCAGGGCCGGGTCCAGGTCGCTCTGGCGGGGCCGGGCGTTGTGCCGCTCGAACTCCGGCCGCTCCGGATAGCTGGGCAGGCCGAGAAACCCGCAGACCTCGTCGTAGACCGGCTCGGGGTCGGCGAAGAACCGTTCGCTCTCGACCACGTGGATGCGTTCGCGGCCGACGTGCTGGGCCAGCACGTTCAGGTAGCGGGCGTACTCGCCGCGCGCCCGGTAGGCGTGATGCTGGTGGCTGAAGCTGTAATAGTCCGGGTCCTCGGTCAGCCGGTCCTCCTGCCGGTGCAGGCGGGCGGGTTCGAGGGCCATCGCGGCGCCGAAGTCGCGCTCCCGTTCGTAGCCGCGGGCGACCTCGTGGTGGTGCTGCGAGTAGGCGCGCTCCACCGGGTCGCGGACGAGCACGATCAGCCGGGCGTCGGGCAGGTCCCGGGCGATCCGGGCGGCCGCCTGCGGGTGGTACATGTAGTAGGGGCTGGACTCGAACGTCTGCACCGTCACCCCGTACCGCTCGCCGATCTTGTCGGCACTGCGCTGCAGCGGGAAATGCGCGCGATACCAGGCCGGCCCGCGCTGATAGTTCGTGTCGAAGTAGTGCACGCCCTTGTGCAGCACGGCCTTGAGCACCACGGGGTGCTCGGCCAGCGCGCGGTACAGCGAGGTGGTGCCGCAGCGTTGCCCGCCGCAGATGAGGAACGTCGGCGTCATCCGGCCGGGTGCGGTCAGCCGCCCGAGGGAGCGGGAACCCAGATGCACGACACGCTTCATCGGTGCCGGTAGTTTGCGTACGTCCATGGTGGTTCTCTCCTCAGAGCTCCTCGACCCGCCGGATCAGCACGGGCAGCAGCCAGGTGCCGAGGACACCCAGGCGAGCCCCGGACTCGGCCTGGCGGTCGGTCAGGTAACGGGTGGCCAGTTCCACCAGGTAGAGCAGGGCGGTGATCTCGCGGCCCGGGACCGGGACCCCGAAGGGCGCCAGCAGCTCGCCCGCCTCCCGCACGGTCGCCTCGACCGCTTCCTGGGCGTTTCCGGTCGCCTGGATGCGTTTCTGCAGCTCGTGATGGGCGGCGTCGAAGCCCAGCGGGACCCCGGTCGCGAACCGTTCCCAGTCCCAGACCAGCAGCGTGTCGGCCAGGTTGGCCATGTTCCAGGGCGCCCAGTCGCCGTGCCACGCGCCGAAGGGGAAGACGAGGTCGCCGGCCCGTTGGACCAGCAGCTCGGCGGCGGCGGCGAGCCCGGCGCCCTCGGGCCGGTCGCTCAGCGCGACCAGCCGCCCGTGCAGGTCGTGCCAGTAGGCGCTGGCCGAGAGTTGGCTCGTGCTGTAGCCGCGGCAGCCGGCGACGTCGAGCATCGCGGCGACCAGCCGGCGTTTGCTCAGCGGCGCGCGGGACAGCCAGACCGGCAGCGCCGACTGCACGAGGACCTGAAGGCCGCGCCACATCCCGGAGTGCAGCACCCGCGGCACGGTCAGCTTGGTCAGGCCGCTGCCGGCCAGTGTGGTCAAAGCCGCCGTCTCGGCTCGGACGAGCTGCTGGGTGAGCGGTCCGGTGCCGAGCTTGCCGAAGCCGAAGGTGTCGCCGTCCGGACTGATCAGCTGCAGCACCGGCTTGCGGTTCGCGCGGGCGGGGCCGATGTGCACGCTGACCGCCAGTTCCCGGCCGAGCACCTCGCTCAGGTGCCCGTCGATGCTCCGCGAGAACGGCCCGGTGACCCGCACCCGGTCGCGCAGCAGCACGCCGGCCGCGCCGGTGCGGACTGCGGCCACGACCGCCTCACGTTTGAACCGGGCGGCCCGCGACTGCGGCTCGGCGTAGCGGCGCACGGCGGCGGCGGCGACCTGGCGCGAGCCCGACGGCACCAGCAGCCGGGGGCGGCGGGCGTCCGGCACCACGAGGTACTCGGCGATCGGGGTGCCGGGCGAGCCGTCGATCCGGCATGGCGGCGGGTAGAGGAGGTCCAGCACCTCGGCCAGGTAGCGCGCGCGCAGCTCCGCGTCCCCCGCGGTCAGCTCGGCCGGCGCGGTCCGTACCGGACTCATGTCGTTTCCCCCTCGATCGAGTTGCGCCAGAGCAGCGCGAACGCCAGAACCATGAAGGCCAGAGGGGTGACCAGCGCGTTGTACCAGAGCATCGCGGAGAACGAGGTCACGATCGCGGCGCCGCCGGCCACCCCGATCGCGCTCCGGTCCCGGCGGAACCGCCACAGGCCGTACGCGAAGAAGCCCAGATAGCCGGCCGTGCCGACGGCTCCGTGCGAGAAGAGGAGCTGCCACAACTGCCCGTTGCCGCCCACGGTGAAGTTGCCGCAGCGTTCACAGCCGGCGCTCTCGCCCACCGTGATCGAGTTGCGGCCGCCCACCGTGTTGCGGGTGCCGCCGTAGCCGACCACCGGGGAGCCCTGGAATCCGTCCAGGGCGCGCTCGATGAGGAACGAGCGCACGCCGTTGGACTTGCCGTTGTCGAGCCGCGCGCCGATCACGCCGCCGAGGGGGGTGGCGACCAGCGCGACAGCGAGCAGGGAACCGACCACCGCGACGACGCCGATGATCCAGAGCTTGCCGGCCAGGATGTAGCGGGCGGCGACGTAGACGACGAACACGCCGAGGCCGATCCATAGGCCCCGGTTGAGCGAGACCACGGCGGGCACGATCGAGACGGTCAGGCAGACGACGGCCCAGAACTTCGCCCGGACGCCCCCGTGCTGCCAGGCGGCCACGACCAGCCAGCCGGCGAGCAGGCAGAAGTTGTTGCCCCAGGTGTTCGTGTAACCCCAGGGCGCGGCGGGCCGCGGTCTGCCCTCGCCGACGAGGTCCATGATCTGAGCCGCGTACGGGTGCACGAGCGACTGCACGAAGCCCTTGTTCCGCACCCCGCGCGGCAGCAGCCACTCGACCGGCGAGGTGAACTCGAAGTTCCCGGCCACCAGGCCGAGCAGTCCGCCCAGGACGGTCACCACGAAGAGCCAGCCGAGCAGCTTCACCAGGCGGCGGCGGGGTAGTTCGGCCTCGGTCAGGTTGCCTGCGTAGACCAGCAGGACGGTCAGGGAGGCGTACATGAGCGCCTTGTAACCGGCCGGCAGGAGACGGCCCTCGGCATGCCCGGCCACCGTGCCCGCCGGGTCGGCGCCGAGCGCGCCGATGCTGACCACCACGGCGGTCAGGAAGATCAGCCACCATCCGAAGCCGGGTGGAAGACGCAGGAGGCGTCCGGCGGCGTTCCGGCGGATCAGCAGGAACACCATCGGCACGGCCATCACCCCGAAGATCAGCACCCCGAAGCCGAGCGCCCACCAGATCGGATAGAACGCCAGGATGCTCGCCACCGGCCAGGCCGGAAGGATCCGGGTCCGGCGTACGCCGTGGGCCGGCCCACCGGGCGCACGTGCGCTGCCGCCCCCGGCGTGCACGGAGGCCCCCAGCCCCGGCGAGGAGGCCTGGGACACCTGCGTCACTTCTGGTCGCCGTCCTGCGTCTTGGGGCCGTCGGTGAGGTCCAGGCCGGACATGTCGATCACCGCCGTGATCTCGTCGGTATCCTCCGCGACGCGCTGCCGTACCTGCTGGTTGGCGGTCCGATCGGCGGACGACACGGTGTTGGTCGGGAAGCGCTTGGGCTGCACCAGGCCGCCGCCGAGGACCACGGTCTCGTCCGAGCGGGGCCCGGGAGAAGGCGGACGGGTCGGCGGGGTGAGCGTCACGGCCGGACCGGCGGGGTCGGCGGACCGCAGGTTGTGCAGCCGAGGCAGGACGACCGCGCCGAGTAGCGGAGTGCCCACGCGACGCAGTTGCTCGGCCGCGTCCAGCAGGGCGGGCCGGCGGGAGCGGCGCAGCTCGACCGTGAGGATCGCGGCGTCGGCCAGGCTGGCCAGGCTCTGCGCGTCGGCGCTGCTGGCTGTCGACGGTGCCTCGATCACCACGTACCCGCCCTGGCGGCGCAGCGTCTCGAGAGTGTCCCGGAGCCGCTGCGACTGCATCAGCCCGGCCGCGGTGGCCGAGCCGCCGGTGGTGATGACCCGCAGCGACGGGATCCGCGGGGTGCGCTGCAGGGTGCGGGCCAGGCCGACCCGGCCGGCGAGCAGATCGGAGAGGCCGGGTACGGCCGACACGCCCAGCATCCGGGCGAGCGGGGCGGCCTCCACCACACTGTCCGGCAAGTGCGCGCCGATCAGCACGACGTCGTTGCCGGTGCGGGCCAGGGCGACGGCCAGGTTCGCGGCGACCAGGGTGCTGCCCGAACCGCGGCTCGCGCCGGTGACCACGATGACCCGGTCGCCCAGCGGCATGGTGGCGAGCACCTCGTTGCGCAGCCGGTTGAAGACCCGCCCGCCCGCCCCGTACGGCTGAAGCACGTCGTCGAAGTGCGGGGTGGTGCGATCGTCCAGGCTGGCCAGCACGTGCATCCGACCCCGGTCGCGCACGTCGGCGGCGGAGCGCAGCCGCCGGTCGAACCGCTCCCGCAGAAAACCGAGGCCGAGCCCGAGCAGCAGGCCGAGCATGCCGCCGGCGGCGAGGTTGATCATGAGGTTGGGGCTGACCGGCGTCTCGGGCAGGCGCGCGTCGCTGATGATGCTGCCCGCCCCGACCGTCGTCGTGGTGAGCTCGTTCAGCTTGCCGGTCATGCCGTTGAGCTGATTCTGCGAGTTCTGCCGCAGGCTTTGCAGGTTGCTCTCGTCCGAGCTCCCCCGCCCAGAACGGGAGAGTCGGGTATTGATCGTGGCCAGCGTGCTGGTGAGCTGTTTGATCTTCGCGATGAGCGTCTTGATCTGCTGGTTCAGGCTGTTCCGCGCGGTGTCCTCGCGGTTGCGCAGGTAGGCCTCGGCGAACGCGTGCGAGCCGGCCTGGGCCGCCGCGGGCGTGTCGGCCTGGAACGTCACCACCAGGACGGTGGTGTTCGCCGGTACCTCGACCGAGACGTCCCGGGCCAGCTCGACCGGGGAGCACGGGCTGCGCAGCAGTGCGGTGGCCTTGGCGGCGACCGCGCCGGAGCCGACCAGCTGGGCCTCGGTGTCGAGGTTGACCATGCCCCTGGTGCGGCCGCCCTGGGCGTTGGTGTCCTGGTCCACCGCCTGCACGAGCACGGCGGTGGAGGACTGGTAGGCCTTCGGCATGGCCGAGGTCAGGCCGGCACCCGCACCCAGCCCGGCACCCGTCGCGAGCAGCGCGATCCACCAGTGACGGCGGAACGCGCCGAGATAGTGCGAGACGTCGGCAGGGCGAGACGCTTCCATCGGTTGGCGGCCCTTTCGGGGGTGGAGTGAGAGGTGGCTTGCCCCCGAGGGGGTAAACGGCTCACTCCCGCCTAACGTGATGGCTCTAGGGCAAGTTGGGCTCCACCCAGCCGTGCTCGATCAGATGGGCCACGACGATCTCGATCCCCTCGGCGACGGTGATGGTCGTCGTGTCGATGGTCAGTTCGGCGTCGGCCGGCTCCTCGTAGGGATCGTCGATGCCGGTCAGGCCGCGCAGCTGCCCGGCCCGGGCGCGGGCATAGAGACCCTTGCGGTCGCGCTGCTCGCAGACGTCGAGCGGGGTGTTGACGTGCACGAGCACGAAACCCGCCCCGGCCTCGACGGCCATCGCCCGCACGGCCGCGCGCGCGTTCTCGTAGGGCGCGATGGGACAGGCCACGGCCATGCCCCGGTGCCGGCCGACCTCGGCCGCGACCCAGCCGATCCGGCGGACGTTGGCGTCCCGGTCGGCCTTGCTGAAGCCCAGCCCGGCGGAGAGCTCACGGCGTACCACGTCGCCGTCGAGCAGCGTGATCGTGCGCTCGCCGGTCTCCCGCAGCGAGTCGGCCAGGCCGCGAGCGATCGTCGACTTGCCCGAGCCGGAGTAGCCGGTGAAGAAGACGACCAGGCCGCGGTGCCGGCGCGGCGGGCGGGCCCGGACGAGTTCCTTGGCCACGGCCGGGGGTGTGTGCCACTCGGGCAGCGGGAAGCCCCGGTCGAGCAGGCCGTCGACCTCGGCCGGGGTCATCGCGAGCCGCCGGTTGCGCGGCGGAATGTCGTCGCGCCAGCGCCACTGGCCGTCGCGGTTGTCGTACGCCAGATCGCGCGGGACGAGCACCCGGACGTTACCGCCGGAGAGCATGTCACCGGTGGAGAGCACGTGGGTCACCCCGTACGACCCCGCGACCCGGGCCCGCAGCAGGGCGTCGCGCATCTCGTCGCCGCGGGTGAGCAGCGGGACGGCCACGATCGTGGCCGGGGGCATCCGGTCGCGGGCGGCGAAGACCGCGCGGACCAGCGCCTCGGGCGGCAAGCCGTCGGGCCCCGGCCCGCTCACCGGAATCATGATCAGCAGGTGCGCGCCGAGGGTGCGGGCCGCGTGCGCGATCTGGGCGAGTTGCGGCCGGTGCAGGGGGCGGTCGGCGATCACGCCGAGAATCCGCCCGGGTGGCAGCAGGACCCGGACCTCCTCGGGTGTCCGCCGCAGCCGCTGGAACGGGCCGTGCCCACCGTCGCCCATGCGTCGCACGGTGCCGCCCACGCCGTAGCGCCGCTCGGCGGTCGGCCAGGCGTCGGACACCTCGAGCGCGGCCACCGGCGCACCCTCGGGGTCGGTGAGGATGATCGTGCGGTGCAGCGGGTCCTCGAGGACCAGCCGCGTGGCGACCTCGTCGGGAATCTCCAACGTGACCGCCACCGGCCACGAGGTCCCGTCCGCGAGCCGGCCCCGACGGCGCAGCGCGGTCAGGTCGGCCCGGCCGAGGAACCCGGTCAGCGGCGCGTAGGCGCCGGAGAGCAGCAGCTCGAGATCCGCGAGCTCGTGTGGATGCGGGGTGTACGACGGGGCGTCGCGCAGCACGTCTTCGGGCAGCACCGAACCATTCACTTCCGTATCCCCCTGCGGCCGATTAGGGGACAGTTTCTCAGTCCCGCGGATCGCGGTCGAGACGGGTCTCCCACTCCGTTGTTCGACTTCCCCGTCTGCCCGATTCGTCGTTTACCAGGGCCGCCCGCCGAGGATACGGCCGAAGCTGCCTTCGGCGTGGATCAAGGTGATGGCGCACAGGGGGCCGATCGGTCAGCAGGCCTCCGCTAACTGGTCTCCCCGGCCATGCTGAACGACCCCAGTCGATTGACCGCGTAGAGCGTCCCGCCGATCGCGAAGACCAGGCTCATCACGATCGCGACCGGCAGCGAGACCTTGCCGTCGAGCATGCCGGTCGGCGCGATCCGGTCGGCGATCGAGATGACGTACTGCTCGATCGAGAGCACCCGGGTGCCGCTGACGAACCGCCCGAGCAGACCCTCCCAGACCAGGATGTACGCCAGACCGAGCAGCACCGGGCGCCGGGTCACCAGGCTGAGGAGCAAAAACAGCGCCGAGTACGCGATGGCGCCGGCCACCGATCCGACGACCAGGGCGAGTCCGAACCGGACCGAATCGGCCAGCAGCCCGGCGACGAAGAGCGGGACGGCCACGGTCACCGCGCTCACCCCGGCCGCCACCAGCAGCTTGGCCAGGATGATGTCGCGGCGGGGCAGCGGCTTGGTCAGGATGTGCACGATGGTGCCGTCGTCCACCTCGGAGCCGAGCACGCCGGTGCCGACGATCAGCGAGATGACCGGGAGCACCACGGCCAGGCCGAGCCCCACCACGACCGGCTGGCCCCACTGGTCCGGGCTCACGTCGTACGCCCGGCAGATCAGCGCCAGGCCGATCAGCAGCAACGGCAGGGGCAGCAGCAGAAGCACCCGGCGGCGGCCGAGAAGTCCACGAACGGTGATGTAGGCGACGGTGGACATCAGGCCTCCAGGAGATAGGAGAAGACGCTCTCCAGGGATTCGTCGGACGGCAGCAGCTTGCGCAGCTGGATGCCCTCGCCGATGGCGATGCGCGGCAGTGCGCGGGTGAAGCTGCCGTAGTCGGACGCACGTACGGTCAGGCCGGTCGCCTCGACCTCGATGCCGCTCACCGATTTCTCGCCGATCAGCGCGACCGCGAGCCGGCGGTCGTCGGAGCTTTGCACGGCGAAGACGTGCGGCCGGTTGGTCATCAGCCGCCGGATGCGGCGGTAGTCGCCCGAGGCCGCCAGCCGGCCGGCCACGATCACCTGGACCAGGCCGGAGAGCTGCTCGACCTCCTCGAGGATGTGCGAGCTGAACAGGATGGTGTGGCCCTGGTCGCCGAGCTTGTGCAGCAGTTCCATCATGTGCATGCGCTGCCGCGGGTCCATGCCGTTGAAGGGCTCGTCGAGCAGCAGCACCTGCGGCTCGTGCACGAGCGCGGCGGCCACCCGGGTGCGCTGCCGCATGCCCTTCGAGAACGTCTCGATGCGCCGGTCCTGCGCGTCGGTCATCTCGACGAGCGAGAGCGCGCGGGCGGTGGCCGCGGCCGGGTCGGGCAGCTTCTGCATCTTGGCGCAGGCCAGCACGAACTCGTACGCGGAGAGGAAGCCGTGCACCGCCTCACGCTCGGCGACCAGGCCGAGGGTGCGATAGATGCCGGGGTTGCGCCAGGTCGGCGAGTTGTCGATGGTGACCGCACCCTTCGACGGGGCGAGGAAACCAGCCATCATGTGCAGCACCGTGGTCTTGCCGGCACCGTTCGGGCCGAGCAGTCCGGTCACGCCGGGCTGCAAGGTCATGCTGATGTCGTTCACCGCGACGACGTTGCCGTACCAGCGGGAGACGTTCTCGAGTTCGACGACGCTCACAGGGAGGCCACCTTCCGGTAGCGGGCCAGCAACAGCAGGAGAGCGGCGGAGACCAGGCAGAACGCTTCGATGCCGTAGATGACGCCGAAGTCGCCCACGTCGATGCCGAGGTCGTTCTTGCCGCGCAGCCAGCTCTGGACGCCGACCAGCAGCGACATCGGGCTGGCCAGCCCGGCCAGGTGCTGGGCGGTGCTGGACGGCAGGATACTCAGGACGCCGACGACCGGCGCGGTCATCAGGAAGAAGGCGACGATGCCGCCGGCGGCGAAGGCGCGCTTGCCGGTGACCGACGCGATCAGCAGGCTGATCGAGGCGAAGACCACGGCCCAGAGCAGGCTGTAGCCCCAGCCCGGGAGCAGGCGCAGGATCTCGTTCCCGACCCCCTTGGCCCCGTCGTCGGTGGTGAAGGCGGCGCCCAGGAACATGATGAACTGCGGCACGCCGAGCAGCAGGAAGACGGCCGTGACCAGCGCGGCCCACTTGGCGCCGATGTAGTCGAAGGCGCGCAGCGGCCGGCTGAAGTAGAGCGGCAGCACCCCCGAGCGCATGTCCCGGGAGACCAGCTCCGGCGCGACGATCGCGACGAAGAAGATCACCAGCCAGCTCATCGTGTCGTCGAAGGTGTAGTAGTCGAAGAGCTTGACCTTGGCGTACGCGAGGACGGCGGCGTTGATCACCGCGACCAGGACGACGATGCCCGCCACCAGCCAGGGGAAGATCTTCGCCTTGGCCGAGCGGCCCAGCCCGAACGAGGCACGCAGCCCGTGCTGGTAGATCGCGCCGAACACGGCGGACCGGCCCAGCCGCGGGCCCTCGTACCGCTGGTATCCGATGTCGTGAATGACGCCGGCCTCAGACATCGGCCGTCTCCTTCGAGGCGAAGAGCTCGGCCACCCGGTGGCGTCGCTGGTCCAGACGGTGCAGGGGAAGGTCGAGCTCGGCGACGGCGCGCAGGATCGAGTCGTACGCGGAATCGGAGGTGAGCGGCACGAGCAGCAGCCGCCCCTCGCGGCGGACCTGGAGGCCGAGCCCGTCCAGCTTGTCGAGGAGCTCCTCGGTGCCCTCGCTGACCTCGACGGCCAGAACGTCGGAGGCGGCGGTCATCGCCGAGATCCGGTCGGCCCGCAGCAGGCGGCCGCCCTCGATCGCGATCAGCGAGTCGCAGATGCGCTCGACCTCGCCGAGCAGGTGGGAGCAGACGACGACCGAGATGCCGAACTCGTGCCCGATGCGGTGCACCAGGCTGAGCATGGCGTCGCGCCCGGCCGGGTCGAGGCCGTTGGTCGGCTCGTCGAGCAGCAGCAGGTCCGGGTCGTGCACCAGCGCCTGGGCGAGCTTGACGCGCTGCTTCATGCCGGTCGAGTAGCCGCCGATCTGGCGGTAGCGTTCCTCGTAGAGCCCGACGTGCCGCAGTGCCTCGGAGGCCCGCTCCCGCGCCGCCGTCTTGGGCAGCCCGCTGAGCCGGCCCAGGTGGGTCACGAACTCGGCGGCCGACACGTCGGGCGGCAGGCAGTCGTTCTCCGGCATGTAGCCGACCCGCGCCCGCACCTGATCGGTCTCGGTCACCGGGTCGAGCCCGAACACCCGCACGTCCCCGCTGCTCGGCTCCGTGAGCCCGAGCATGATCTTGATAAACGTGCTTTTGCCGGCGCCGTTGGCCCCGACCAGCCCGATCACGCCCGCCTCGACGTCGACGGTGAGCGCGCTGAGGGCGGTCACCCCGCCGCCGTACGTCTTGGTAAGCGACTCTGTCGCGATGATGGTCACGGCTCCAGGGTAGGAAGTGAGCGCACCTGTCCGGATCCGGCTAAACCCTGAGACACCCCGGGCCTCTCTCAGCCCACTCTCAGCATCACGGTCCCAGGCGTGCGGTGTGCTGGACAGCCGGATCGCCACGCGTGAGCTGAAAGAGACGCGGTAGCCGCACCCTCGGTGCGGTCCGGGGCGTTCATCAGACATGACAGACGCGTCCATTTGGCCGGGAGGGGTCTTCCTGTCGTTCGGGCTCTGGCCGGACCGCGAGCCGGGGGAGCCGGTGCTCGCCACGATCGGTGCGGTGCTGGAAGACCTCGGCGGCACCTACGCGGGGGCGATGTTCTGCGGGCCGCCGGGCCTCGCGTTCTCGCGGCTGCCCGGCCCGCGCGGGCTCAGCTATGCGGGCGCGCTCTCGGCCCGCGAGGTGCGCCGGCGCCTGCGGGACGGCGGCGCCTACCGGGTGGCCATGCGCCTGCCCGGGGTGGGACCGGCCGCCCTTTCCTTCGATCCGACTCCGGGCGAGCCCGTTCCGGCGGATCGCCACGCGGTGGATGTGACGGTGGAGGCCGGTGCCTTCGGACTTCCCCGGGGGCTCTGGGACGAGCAGGAGCAGGCCGCCGCGGAGGAACGGCAGGAGGCGGTGCTGCATTATCTGGAGGCGTGCTGCACGGCACTCGACCCGGCCTATGCCGTCCTGCACTCCGAAGGCTCGACCCCCTTGCCGGGGGCCCTGGCCACCGGCCGTCAGATCGGCACCGACGTGTATGTCTCCCGGCGGCTCGGCCTGGGTTCGCGCTTGGCCGAGGTGGCCCGCCTGTCCGAGACGCGCGAGTGGTCGACCGGCACCTTCTACTCCGGCTGGTTTCTCGCCGAGGCCCCCGACCCCGACGCGTTGCTCGCCGCCTGGGTCAGGCCTTCGTTGATCATCGGAGACCTGCTCGGCGCGCGGGTCTGAGACACCGGCGTCGTGCGGGCCGGGACAACAAGTCCCGGCCCGTCCGAACGGAAGGTCAGCCCGTGTTGCGCATGCCCGCGGCGATGCCGTTGACCGTGGTCAGCAGCGCCCGCTCCAGCGCCGTCGAGTCGGACGGCACGCGGCGCGAGCCCGGCGCCACCACGGACTGCCGGTCGGCCTCGCCCGCGTCGCGGTACTGCCGGAGCAGCGCCACCTGCAGGTGGTGCAGCGGCTCGAGGTACGTGTCCCGGACGCCCAGCGTGCGCTTGAGCTCGGGCTGGTCCTCCAGCAGCGACGACGTGCCGGTGATGGCCAGCACCTCGCGCACCGTCAACTCGTACTCCTCCTCGATCTTGGCGAAGATGGGGTGGAGGTCCGCGGGTACCAGGGTCTCGACGTAGCGGCGGGCGATCGTCAGGTCGGTCTTGGTCAGCATCATCTCGACGTTCGAGAGGAACGTCTTGAAGAACTGCCAGTTGCCGTACATCTCCTTGAGCTCTGAGGCGTGGCCCGCTTCACGGGCCGCGCGCAGGCCCGAGCCGACGCCGAACCAGCCGGGCACGATCTGCCGCGTCTGCGTCCAGCCGAAGACCCACGGGATCGCCCGCAGGCCGCCCAGACCGGCGTCGGCGTTGGGCCGCTTCGCCGGGCGCGAGCCGATGTTCAGCGCGCCGAGCAGTTCGGTCGGCGTGGCCGCCCAGAAGTACGCCGCCAGGTCCGGGTCCTCCACGAGCGACCGGTAGCGCGCGAACGCCGCGTCCGAGGCCGCGTCCATCGTGACGTCCCAGCGGGCGAGCCGGTCGAGGTCGACCGAGGGGGAGGTGTGCAGCAGGGTAGCCCGCAGCACCGCGGCCACCGTCAGCTCGAGGTTTTCCCGGGCCAGCGCGGGCAGCGTGTACTTGTCGGAGATGACCTCGCCCTGCTCGGTCACCTTGATCGCGCCGTCCAGCGTGCCGTACGGCTGGGCCAGGATCGCCTCGTGCGTGGGGCCGCCACCCCGGCCGACGGTGCCGCCGCGACCATGGAAGAGTCGCAGGCGTACGCCGTGCCGGGCCGCCACGTCACGCAGCGCGCGCTGCGCCTTGTGGATGCGCCACTGGCTGGTCATGATCCCCGCCTCCTTGTTGGAGTCGGAGTAGCCGAGCATGACCTCCTGCACGTCGCCGCGCGCCCGCACGATCTCGCGGTAGGCCGGCAGCGACAGCATCTCGTCGAGCAGGTCACCACCCGCGTCGAGCTCGGCCGGCGTCTCGAGCAGCGGCACGATGTTGACCCGTGCCCGCCCGGTGTGGATGTCGACCAGGCCGGCCTCGCGGGCGAGCACGGCCGCCGCCAGCACGTCGTCGACCCCCAAGGTCATCGAGATGATGTACGTCTCGATGACGTCGGCGCCGAACCTGTCCTGCACGTCGCGGATCGTGTTGAACACGTCGAACGTCTTACGCGCCGAGTCGGTGAGCGGGGTGTCGGCGCTGGCCAGCGGCCGTCGTCCGGTGAGCTCGGCGGCGAGCAGCTTGGTGCGGTCGGAGCGGTCGAGCGCCGCGTAGTCGTCCACCTCGCCGACCTGCGCGTACATCTGTTGGAGCACCTCGTGGTGCTTCTCGGCGTGCTCGCGGACGTCGAGGGTCGCCAGCTGCAGCCCGAAGGCCGAGACCGTCCGGATCGCGGTGGCGACCACGCCGACGGCGGTGAGCTGGCCGGAGTTGCGGGCCAGCGAGGCGCGGATCAGCTCGAGGTCGCTGATCAGCTCGTCGCTGCCCAGATAGTCGCGGCCGAGCACGTGCGGGGTGTCGTTGCGCAGCCGGGACCGCGTGTTCGCCAGCTTCGCCTTGATCGCCCGCAACTTGAGCCGGTAGGGCTCCTCGGCGTTCGTCCGGCGGAAGCGCGGCGCGATCTCGGGCAGGCTGTCCAGGTCTTTGGCGATCGACGAGGAGAGGTCGAGCGAGACCCCGCGCAGCCGCCGCGACACCGAGAGCATGTCGATGAGCTGGTCCATCGCCGCCTCGGTGGCCTGGATGCCGTGCTCGTGCTGGATCAGCAGCACGTCCCGGGTGACCTCGGGGGTGACGAACGGGTTGCCGTCCCGGTCGCCGCCGATCCACGTGCCGAAGGTCAGCGGCCGGGCGGTCGGCGCGGTCTCGACCCCGAGCTGGCGCAGCGTCTCGGCCAGGTCGGCGAGCACCTGCGGGGCGGCCTCGGCATAGAGGTCCTTGAGGTAATAGACCGCGTTGCGCGCCTCGTCGGTCGGGTCGGGCCGGTCGAGCCGCAGCTCGTCGGTCTGCCACAGCAGGTCGATCAGCTCGGCGAACCTGCGGGTCGAGGCGCTGGTGTCGCTCTGACCGTAGAGGACCGCGGCGGCGGCCTCGGCGTCGAGCGCGTCGGCCAGCTGGCGCAGCTTCGACAGGATCGAGCGGCGGGCCGCCTCGGTCGGGTGGGCGGTGAAGACCGGGCGGACGGCGAGGCGGCGGGCGGCCGCGGCGATCTCGTCGGCCGGCACCCCCCGCTCGGCGATCTGCTTGGCGGCCTGGTCGAGCCAGCCGCCGTCCTGGGCCCGGCGCCGGCGCAGGTCGCGCGAGCGGTGCACCTGCTCGGTGATGTTGGCCAGGTGGAAGTAGGTCGAGAACGCGCGGGCCAGCTTGGTGCCGGTCGTGACGTCCATCGCGGCGAGCCGGTCGGCGGCGGCCTGCGGGTCCTGGCGGACCAGCGCGCGGATCTCCTCGACCAGGTCGAGCAGCGGGCGGCCCTCCTGCCGGGCCAGGGTCTGGCCGAGCAGGGTGCCGATGCGTCGGATGTCGGCGCGTAGGGCAGCGTCAGGACCGTCGGGGTCGAGGTGGCCGTGCTGGTCTGTCATCGGGGGCGCTCCTTCGCGAAAAGTGCTCCAGGACAGCGCTGTCCCGACTTCGCCGATCGTATCGGCGTGACCCTACCCGGGGGGAATTTGAGGCAAGTCTCACGGAACGCTGCCTGGCCTGCTGCCCGGCACGCGTTCCATCAGACGGAGACCGGAACGGCCGGGCGCACTTCCGGCTGCCGGTCGGGCGCGATCCGGCTCGCCGTGGCGATCGGGGTGAGCAGCAGCCGCCCGGGTGTCTCGATCGGGGGCGTCTTGGCGACGAAGGCGTGCCGGGCGGCGGCGAACCCGGAGCGGTCGCCGAACATGTCCCGGCTCATCTCGGCCAGTTCACCGGCCTCGTAGGCCTCGAGCGGGACCCGCTCACCGGCCAGGCGGCGGGCCTTGGCCTGACGGCGGCGCCGGGCACCGCGCGGGTCGCTCTCGCGCTCGGCCAGGTCGATGAGCCATTCCGCGTACGCCTCGGGGTGGCGCGGCCCGACCTCGTCGACCAGCCCGATCGTCGCCGCCTGCTCGGCGCTGACCGGGAGCTTGGCGTCGAGGAGCCGCCCCGCCGCCTCCTCGCCGACCCGTCGGGGCAACGTATAAGTGTGCAGCTCGGAGCCGTACAGGCCGATCTCGTAGTAAGGGTTGAGGACGATGCCCGCGCGGGCCGCCACCAGGTCGGCCCCGAGACCGAGCATCACGCCGCCGGCGCCGGCGCTGCCCGCGTACGCCGCCACGACGACCTGCTTCGTGCAGGTGATGATCTCGAGGCACACGTCGTTGATCGTCCGGATGTTCCGCCAGGCGCTACCGGCCGGGTCGGGCGCTGCCTCGATCACGTTGAGGTGGATGCCGTTGCTGAACGCGTCCGTGCCACCCCGCAGCACCAGCACCTCGGTGTCCTGACCGGCCGCGTGGCGCAGCCCCGCGAGCAGGCGACGGCAGTGTCCGGGGGCCATCGCGCCGTTGTAGAAGTCGAAGGCGAGCCAGCCGATCCGGCCGGTACGGCGGTATCGCACCTGACGGTAGGCGGCCGGTGACTCCGGCTCGGTGCCGACCGGCAGGGGCGAAGGGGGTACGTCTCGCAGCCGTGAGCCGAGCAGCGTGGTCGCCGGCAATTTGATTCCGGCCCGGACGTGGTCGGCCTCGGCGGCTCGCAGGTGGCCCAGCCAGAGGGCGCCGTCGCCGGTGCCGACCAGCACGGCGCCCTGGCGGCGGCTGATCAACGTGCCCGGCCGGCTGGGCCGGGCCAGGCCGGGTGTGGCGTCGTAGGCGAAGACCGGCAGCCCGCCCACCTCGGTGCGTACGCCCGGAGCGCCGTCGGCGGCCCGGATCCGGCGCAGGATCCGCTCAGTCTCGTCCGACCAGTCGAAGGCCCGGTCGTCCTGCCTCATCTGCGGCCGGGGCCGCGCCTCGTCGGTGGGCACCGGCTCGAAGTCCGGGTCGGCCGCCTTGGCCACCACCTCGAACACGCACTCCATCGCGGCGTCCGCGACCGGTCCGTTGTAGAGCGACGACTTGCGCGGCGCGGCGGTCGGCATCGCGAACGTCCGGGTCGCCCAGATCGGCCCGGCGTCCATCTCCTCGACCGCCTGTAGCGCGGTGACGCCCCAGGTGTGCGCGCCCTCGGCGATCGCCCAGTCCAGTGCGGACGGGCCGCGGTCGCCGACCGGCCCGGGATGGATGATCACCGTGCGCCGCCACTGCCAGATCTCGGCGGGCACCCGGTGTTTGAGGAACGGGCAGATGATCAGGTCGGGGTCGGCCGCCCGCACCGCGGCGATCAGGTCGGGGGCGCTGGTCGCGAGCTGCACTCCCACGTCGTGGCCGGCCTCCCGCAGGGCGCACCAGACGCGCTGACTGAGGCCGTTGAACGCCGTAACGAGCAGCAGGATTCGCACGTTGCTCCCTCGAAGATGTGCAACCGACAAGGGTGTGCACTATTCGGCGATTATCAACGTTTATGTCGGACAAAGTGTGCGATTACGCCGCCGACCATGAATGTCGTAGGGGCGGACTAGACTTGGCTTCGTACCCCCGCCCCTCTGGGCGTTTGGGGTTTTTCGACGTGTGTACTGAGGTGTCTTAGACATGCAGCTCTCCGGTCTCCTTCCGGCCGCTCTCCGCGATCGTGCTCTCGCGCGGGCCCGTGATCTCGCCCGCGCCGGCTTCGTCGAGTCCGACGCGCTCGACCTCACCGCCCCCGCCTCGCTGCGGCCGTTCATCGTGGCCGCCGTGGCCGGCGCGGCCGAGATCGGCGGGGCCGGCAAGCCGGTCCTCGCCGTCACCGCGACCAGCCGCGAGGCCGACGACCTGGCCGAGGCGCTGGGCTGCCTGATCAACCCGTCGCGGGTCGCCGTCTTCCCGTCCTGGGAGACGCTGCCGCACGAGCGCCTCTCGCCCCGCTCCGACACGGTCGGCAAGCGCCTCGCCGTGCTGCGCCGCCTCGCCCACCCCACCCCCGGCGCCGAGATCCAGGTCGTCGTCGCCCCGGTCCGCTCGGTGCTTCAGCCGCAGCTCAAGGGCCTCGGCGACCTCGAGCCGGTCGAGCTGACCACCGGCGGCGGCGCCGACCTCGACGAGGTGGCCCACCGCCTGAGCGACCTGGCCTACGCGCGGGTCGACCTGGTCACCAAGCGCGGCGAGTTCGCCGTGCGCGGCGGCATCCTCGACGTCTTCCCGCCCACCGACGAGCACCCCTCCCGGGTCGAGTTCTGGGGCGACGAGATCGAGGAGATCCGCACCTTCGCCGTCGCCGACCAGCGCACGATCGACCCGGTCGAGCGGCTCTGGGCGCCGCCCTGCCGCGAGCTGCTGCTGACCCCGGCCGTCCGCGCGAAGGCCTTTGACCTGGCCGAGGCGCATCCCGAGATCGCGGAGATCCTGGACAAGCTGGCCGAGGGCATCCCGGTCGAGGGCATGGAGTCGCTGGCGCCCGCCCTGCTCGACGGCACCGACAGCATGGAACTGCTGATCGACACCATGCCGCCCGGCACGCACGTGCTGCTCTGCGACCCCGAGCGCATCCGCACCCGGGCGCACGACCTCACCCGCACCTCCGACGAGTTCCTCGAGGCGTCGTGGGCGGCGGCCGCGGTCGGCGGTCAGGCCCCGATCGACGTCGGCGCCGCCGCCTTCAAGACCCTCGCCGACGTCCGGGCCCAGGCCGCCACGCTGAAGCAGCCGTGGTGGACGGTGTCCCCGTTCGGCCTCGTCGAGGCCTCGGTCGAGAACGATCAGCCCTGGCTCGAGACGCCCCAGGTCGAGGTCGCCCCTGATCGTGGTGACGCGCTGGCGCTGGCCGCCCAGCCGGTGCCGCTCTATCACGGCGACACCGCCAAGCTCACCGCCGACCTGCGGGACTGGGTCGCCGCGGGCTGGGCGATCGCGCTCGTCTTCGAGGGGTACGGCACCGCCCAGCGGGCCACCGAGGTGCTGCGCGACGCCGGCCTGGGGGTCACTCCGGCCGACTCCATCGATACTCCGGTCGAGGCGGGCCAGCTCGTGGTCACCCGCGGCGGGCTCAACCACGGCTTCGTCGACGCCGCGTCGCAGCTCGCCGTCATCACCGGCAACGACATCAGCGGCGGCCGCGGGACGTCCATGAAGGACGTCCGCAAGATGCCGTCGCGGCGGCGCAACACGATCGACCCGCTCGAGCTCAAGCCCGGCGATTTCGTCGTGCACGAGCAACACGGCATCGGCCGCTACGTCGAGCTTGTGCAACGCACGGTCAACGGTGCCGACCGCGAGTACATCGTGCTGGAGTACGCCGCGTCCAAGCGCGGCCAGCCCGGCGACCGCCTCTACGTCCCCACCGACCAGCTCGACCAGCTCTCCCGCTACGTCGGCGGCGAATCGCCCACGCTGCACAAGATGGGCGGCTCCGACTGGCAGAAGAGCAAGGCCCGCGCCCGCAAGGCCGTCCGCGAGATCGCCGCGCAGCTCATCCAGCTCTACGCGGCTCGCCAGGCCGCCCAGGGGCACTCGTTCGGCCCGGACACCCCGTGGCAGCGTGAGCTGGAAGACGCGTTCCCCTACCAGGAGACCCCCGACCAGCTCTCGGCGATCTCCGACGTCAAGCAGGACATGGAGCTCTCCGTCCCGATGGACCGACTGATCTGCGGCGACGTCGGCTACGGCAAGACCGAGATCGCCGTACGGGCGGCGTTCAAGGCGGTGCAGGACGGCAAGCAGGTGGCCGTGCTGGTGCCGACGACGCTCCTGGCCCAGCAGCACTTCAACACGTTCACCGACCGGATGGGCCAGTTCCCCATCTCGATCAAGCAGCTGTCCCGCTTCCAGACCCCGTCGGAGGCGCGGCTCACGCTGGAGCAGGCCGGGAACGGCACGGCGGACATCGTGATCGGCACCCACCGCCTGCTCTCCAACTCGACCAAGTTCAAGAACCTCGGCCTGATCGTCGTCGACGAGGAACAGCGCTTCGGCGTCGAGCACAAGGAGCAGCTCAAGGCCCTGCGTGCCTCGGTCGACGTGCTCACCATGTCGGCCACGCCCATCCCTCGTACGCTCGAGATGGCGATCACCGGCATCCGCGAGATGTCGACCATCGCCACGCCACCCGAGGAGCGGCACCCGGTGCTGACCTTCGTCGGCGCCCAGGACGACAAGCAGGTGGCCGCGGCGATCCACCGCGAGCTGCTCCGCGACGGCCAGGTCTTCTACCTGCACAACCGGGTCGAGTCGATCGACAAGGCGGCCCGCCGGCTGCGCGAGCTGGTCCCCGAGGCGCGGGTCGCGGTGGCACACGGCCAGATGAGCGAGGAGCAGCTCGAGAAGGTGATGGTCGGCTTCTGGGAGAAGGAGTTCGACGTCCTGGTCTGCACCACGATCGTCGAGTCCGGCATCGACATCCCGAACGCCAACACCCTCATCGTCGAGCGCGCCGACCTGCTCGGGCTCGCCCAGCTCCACCAGATCCGTGGCCGGGTCGGCCGGGGACGCGAACGGGCGTACGCGTACTTCCTCTACCCGAGGGAGAAACCGCTCACCGAGCAGGCCCACGAGCGGCTGGCCACCATCGCCCAGCACACCGAGCTCGGCGCCGGCATGTACGTGGCGATGAAGGACCTCGAGATCCGCGGCGCCGGCAACCTGCTCGGCGGCGAGCAGTCCGGCCACATCGAGGGCGTCGGCTTCGACCTCTACGTGCGCATGGTCGGCGAGGCCGTGCAGGCGTTCAAGGGCGACCGCCCCGAGGAAGAGCCTGAGGTCAAGATCGACCTGCCGGTCGACGCGCACCTGCCGGTCGAGTACATCTCGGTCGAGCGCCTGCGCCTCGAGATGTACCGCAAGCTCGCCGAGGCCCGCGACACCGCGACACTCGACGAGGTGGTCGCCGAGATGACCGACCGCTACGGCGAGCCGCCGGCCCAGGTCGCGAACCTCATCGCGGTGGCGCGCTTCCGCCAGCTCGCCCGCGCGTACGGCCTGACCGACGTGTCCATGCAGGGCAAGCACCTGCGCTTCAGCCCGCTGCCCCTGCCCGACTCGAAGCAACTGCGCCTCAAGCGTTACCACCCTGATTCGGTCTACAAGACCGCCACCGACCAGGTCAGCGTGCCCCGCCCGAGCACCCGCCGGATGGGCGGCGAGCCCCTCCGCGACCAGGCGTTGCTCGAGTGGTGCGCCCAGCTCCTGAAAGACGTGCTCGGCGAGGTGCCGGCAAAGGTCCCCGCTTAACGGGGTGACGTGGATGCCTCCGACGTCCGGTGGTTGCTGGCGAAGCGGTCAATCGAGCGCCTCACCTGGTGATCCGTTTCTTCCGGGGTCGGGTGACGTGGGTCATATCAGACATGAGAGAGTCAACGCCATGCAGCGTGCCCGCCGTTTCGGATCTATCGCCGTCATTGCGTCACTGACCGTGGCCGGGCTCTCGGCCTGCCGGTCGGAGCCGTCCGTGGCCGCCTACGTGGGCGACACCAGCCGGATTACCGAGGAACGCGTGCAGGAGGTCTGGGACGACGCCTTCACGGCGCTCCAGGGCCAGGCCGCCGAGCAGCCCGCGGCGAGCGCCGCCGCGGTCACCCTGCCGATCACCCGCAGCGACATCGTCCGCACCCTGGTCGGCAACGACGTGCTGAGCGAGGTGGCGAAACGCCAGTCGGTGACGCTGCCGGCCGACGTGCCGCTCGGTGACTACGCGACCCAGCTCCGGCTCCCGCAGGCCGCGCAATATGTGCGGCTCTACGCCGAGTCGGACACACTGATCCGCGCCCTGCGCACCAAGGTGCAGACGTCCGCCCCCGCACCGAGCGACGCCGACCTGCGCGAGGTCTTCGACGTGCTCGTCTCGGCTCAGGAGGTGCCGGCGGGCACCCCGTTCGAGCAGTTCAAGACCCAGCTTCCGGCCGAGAACCTGCAGCTGGTCAAGACCGCCGCGGCGGTACGCAACGAGGTCGCCGAGGTCACCGACAAGATGCGCATCACGGTCAACCCGCGCTATCAGCCGCTCGGCATCCCGGTCCTGGAGTTCCAGACGCAGAACGGCGCGCTGCGGCCGCTCATCAACGTCCCGCTCGGCGCCACCACGAACGGTGACCCGGTTACCGACGTCTCCTGACCGCACCGCGGCTGGCAAAGTTGCGTGCATGACCGCTCGGATCGTTCTGCTCGTCACCTCCCCGCGCCTGCCCGCCGGCCTGCTCACCGCCGCCGCCTGGGACGTTCTGCGCTCCCACCCGGTCTTCACCGCGGCCGACTCGGAGCAGGCCGAGGCGCTGCGCAAGAGTGGCGTCCCGGTCACGGTGATCGAGCCCGACCCGGAGCGGCTGCTGGCCGAGCTCGACCACAGCGGCAACGGCGCGGCGGTCGTGTGGCTGGGCGGCCCGGCCGGCGACGAGAACTTCGCCCGCAGCCTCGGCCTCCGGTTGGCCCGCGAGCCCGCCCTGGCCGAGCTCGAGCTGATGTACGGCTCCTGGGACCCGCCGGGCGCGCGACTGCTCGACGCCGTCGCGGTGATGGATCAGATGCTCTCCCCGGGCGGCGACCCGTGGAAGCGGGCCCAGACCCATCGGACCCTCGCGCCCTACCTGCTCGAGGAGAGCTACGAGGCCTACGACGCGATCGAGGCCGACGACACCGACGCGCTGCGCGAGGAACTCGGCGACGTGCTGCTCCAGATCGTCCTGCACGCGCGGCTCGCCGAGGAGTTGCCCGAGGACGAGGCCTGGAGCATCGACGACGTCGCGGGCGGGCTGG